>Ga0157363_1007506_pt1 | contig 10323 bp, 3 predicted proteins | sample AttsexASBM1_FD_111477 | JGI IMG/M metagenome (GOLD analysis project Ga0157363, IMG submission 111477) | Fungus gardens microbial communities from leaf cutter ant in Ribeirão Preto, State of São Paulo, Brazil - Atta sexdens ASBM1 | ecosystem: Host-associated > Fungi > Mycelium > Unclassified ...
ATATATATATATATATATATATATATACTCCAAATTAAAAGAATTACATATTCGTATATAAAAGACGTATCCAATAATTTCGAGAGGATAGACTTAATATATGATGTACATCACATATTTTATCTCTCTATTTTTCATCTCTGATTTATTTATCTTTCAACTACTGTCCTTTAATTATTTATTTTTTTATCACTGATTTATGGTTATTTCGTGCAATAACTCGGATAGCCACAGTTAGAAGAGAAGCACCCGATCTCGCAGATTTCTAAGGCGTAAAAACGTGCAGAAGCTATTCTTGGAAGTCGGGAGTAGTCGGCGAGAGACGGAAGAGGAGTGCGAGAGTACGCGATCGAGGAAGAGAACTCTCGTGGATGTACACAGAGATGCAGGATGAAACACGTCCACTCTTCTTTGAGACTAACCGCCCTAGACATTCCATCGAGATGACTCCATGGGATCCCATTGCGTGCGCGCGCGGGTGTGTCCCCATACACATTCGCGTTACAAGGGAGACGTTGCGGAGGAGAGAAACAGAGAGTAGCGACGTCAGAAAGTGAACACTGTGTCCAGAATCGGCGGACATATAAGGACATCGATGGACCTACGAGTCAGAAAAGGTAGCCCCTTGTAAGGTATCTTGCAGAATGGGCTTCTTGTAAATCGCTTCGAGATGCAATACGATGGTATGTCACCGTTGCAATGGATAGAAAGAGTAGATAGGAAGGTGGAACGATTGGGGTGGTCTTATAAAGGGTGATAATACCTGCCGTGACATCCATGAGGTACTCCTTAAAGACTTATCGCGTATCGATTCTTTTCGAACTGAGAAATTTACATTCCTGAAGTTATTTGATCGCAAAAATGCAGGAACATGTAATGTTTTTTCTTATTGTTATTGTGATAGGATAAATTATATGCTATTCGTGTAAAATTTTATACATTTGTGTAACTATTTTTTTCTAATTGTTCTGCTTTTACTTTTAGTGAACTTCACAGTTTTGTGTGATATTTCATTGTCATTAAAAAAAGAAAAATTGCATAAAAGGAAAAAAGAAAAATATACTTTTTTTATATAAAAAAAAAACGAAAGAATGTTGGAGTTCAAAATCTTACAATAGTGAACAACTAAACTTGAATCTCTTGTGTCGTATGTAAATAAGTACTTGCGTTCCAATGTGGTCACTCGCGTGATATAGCTGATACGAGAAAGCTCATTCGTTAAGTTGACTTTGCGACGACGACGACGACGACGACGACAACGACGACAGTGTTGTATTTCTATCGTAGAAATGCACATGCGTGCATCGCGACGAGACGACAACGACAACAGAGATATGTCCGGATGTTCGTCTGTGAAAAGATCGCATAGAGCAAAAAGTCTTTGCAGACCAGCCAGGAAACAAGAAGAGCTCGGGAGAGTGCCAGCAAGAAGCCAACCGTCTTTAACTCTAGTACCCCGAAATACATTGTCCGCAAAAGACCAGATCAAGTTTTGAGACATCCAAAAATGGTTCAAGACATAGAAAATTCAATACAGAATAATAATAATTCTGCAACTATAAATATATTAATTTAAATAGTGGAAGATTTAAAAATAAATATATTTGAAAAAAATCAAATTTAAGTAAGTATTTATTAAATTTTATAAATAAAATTTTAAGTAAATATTAATTTAAATAAGGAAAGAATTAAATTTGTATAAATATATATACGTAGAATAATTCGAATAATCTATCATTATTAAAACATAAATTTAACAAAAGAGATAAAATAATTTTTCAAACTTTCGATTTCTAACGATTTTTTTTTAATCACTTATATTTTCTAATATTAATTGAATTTTTTTACTGTAGATTTAATGCTCTTATAACACATTGAAATAAATCAGGATTTTTTAAATATACATTTATATATATATTAATTTCGGAAAAATCAGCGATAATTTTATACAAAAGCAATTATTTTCGCTCTAACGCTATACATATATAGTGGACAAACACAATGCTTTAATCGACCGTGCTCGTATTCATTTATCGAATTGATGTCAGTGGCAGATGTTAAAACGCGACAGAGCCAGATACGCAGCGATAGCCGCGACGACGGCCATCCAGAAGAGCCGAACGAACCAAGTGGCAGTCAGCTGATTTTGACAGATTCTGTTTCAGCGAATATGGGGGCGTAAAAGGTCGGCCCCCACAACGAGGACAATGAATTGTCTGAGCGCCATTGTCAATTCCGCGGTGCAGGGTCTCCCAATTCGTGACCAACGAAGCGATATAATTGTTCGGACAGAAAAATCAGGAAAGTAACACGAATATTTGTGGTTTGGTTAGCTCTCCGACATTCCGATGAAGAATTGACTGTCCCATTCACGAAACCGGAGTGCAGTACACATTGTATAAAAAATAAAGGGAGCTTACACGTGAACAGTTGCACGAAAGAGATAATTTAGATTTCATTTTATATATCCTATTATTGAACAGAACTGATACACTTTGTTCGAAACAGGATCATATTTCTGATAATTAAGTTTTAGTTATTTGAAAGCAATATTATCAATTTATAATAAGCGACTGTTTTATTATTTGTGTGGCTATATTTTCTAGCCATAAAAAATAAAAAAATTGATCTTCATTCATTTGTAAATTCGCGCGTGTCTAAGTTTATACGTACGTTTATAATTTAAAAAATTGGAAAGATTATCAATAAAATAGCACATTAAAAAAATAATATAATTAATTAAATACATAAATTATATTGTTTTACATCAAGATTCTCCTTAATCCGCGAATATTCACTTATAATTGTGATTTACTATCCTAATAGCAATAAAACAAAGCTCATTGTCAGTCACAGCAGTTTTCTTTATTTGGAATTCATATTTATTTTTTATTTCTTATTATTTAAAAAAAATATCAGGTAAATATAATATACATAATGATCTCAATTATTAATAAATTAGTAAAAAAATTAATAATATATATTATATATAATAATATATATTAATTAATAATAATGATTATTAATTTGGATATAAAAAGTATCATAGGTCATCTTTAAAAAAAAAAAAAAAATTAAGTAACTTCCTGGGTTAAAGGAACATATATAAATCTACAGACCGATCAGACTTGGACTCATATCACGTTTGGAAAACCCTGTCCATAGTAGTTGCATTTACAAATGATCGATCGATAGGGAGTCGCCGTTGCTCTTGTGTGCCTTTTCAGCTAGCGGATATATTAATTTGAGAAGCCAGCTGTTGCAGGCGGGCCAATAAAGCGTCATTCAAATACGAAGCATGGAAAAATGATCGTTGTAATTACATGTTTTTGAATTCTTCAAAATTCCATTTGCAGGCGTAAAGAATTCGCGTTTAAAGTTAGAATTATAAAGTTCATAAACAAATAGTATTTACAATATTACGATTTCTTGAATGCTTATGGATGCATATTACATTTCGTATTTAAGATATACACGAATTTTTAACTTTAACTCTTCTTTGTATGATAATTAAATCAATTTTGTAATTATTCGTACAATTTTTATGCATGTTACAAAATAGTTTTTAACATATTTACTGTATATATTTTATTGTAAGTTACACGAGGACCGAATAATAACAAAATCGATTTATAGACGAAAACTAAGTCAGTAATATGAAACGTTACGCAGCAATATAGAATATACTTCCGCTTGTGATTTAAGAATAAGAATAGACACGTAAAATGCAATGTCTACATATACATATAAGTCTGTACATGTAGGTTCAAAATATGTGTGATTTGAGAATAGTTTCAAATAACTCACCCTGTTAGGCTGTACGTGCCAGCTACGTCTTTTCCCATGTCTCTGTATGCCATCTTCTGCAATGGTTAGGTCGGCCCTGCTGCCGATCAAACAACCCCCCGTATCGTATTGGCCAACCAGAAGCCTCAATCGATTTCCTGGACAGATGCCCTAGAGCAAAAAAGTACATACAATAACATAACAACAGCTCATTCTGGATGCGCATCTCTTCGCACGAATAAATTTTTAATCGCGCATATCCTGTCGATATATTTTACCTAAAGTTCAATATATTTTCTCTCCCTCTTGTAACTAAAAATCTCTTAATGCTAAACAAATAAACAAATTTATATTTTTGTTATATTTCCATAATAATTTTATATATATATATATATATATATATATATATATATATAAATATTTTATTAGTTTATTTATATAAATATTTTTGTTCAGTTATATTCAAAAATATATTTTAGAAGATTATACATTTTTTTATTTTTTAAGGAGACTTTTTAATTGAGCTAAAAATCTCTTTTGAGTTGTTAGTTCCATATATCAAAAAAGTAAATTTAGATTATTCTTTATTATTATATACACTCCGTTATATTTTTTATTCATCTGTTCTTAATTTTTATATCCGCCTATTCTTTCTCCCTAAAAAGGCGCGGTAGCTTTTTGGTTCACTCACACATTTGAGAAGGACTCTCGAGCGAGAGAAGGTTCCAATTAGCTATTCCTGTCTATGAATGTGTCGCGAGTTTGTGTAATTTCGTGAGATCAAGACGAAAATAAACGTTACACCCTTCGTTGCGTCGTATCTTGAGCCTTGAGGAACGAGCGTGCCACCAAGTGATACATGCCGCGTAACTCATTCGTTTATCTCGAGTACTACAAAGTTGTAACTCATAAATCTTAGAAGTACGCATTTTCGATGAAATGGCACTAAAACATTGCTAATATGTTAAGATCTCGGTTGATACTTGTCAAAATTTCAGATTTCTCGATATAACTTTATTAACAGAAAAAAGGAATAAAAAAAGTCTTTGCCGATGTAATAAATTGTCTATTTTTTTATCTCACAGATCAACAATTCTGCAAAGCAAAATTCCTTAATCTTTTCGTAATTGATCATTATTGGTCTTCATATTATTTTGATCCATTAAATGCAATCAAAGCAGAAGCGTTGATAATGTAAGTGATAGGTACTGATAAAATCAAATTTAATTTTAATTAAGCTTTCACGATATCGAATTTCTCATTGAAAAAGAGTAAGAATTTGATAACTCCAATTCACCAGTAGGTCGCGGAAATATCCGTCATAAGCCCACAAACCGCTGATTCAACCGATACCTTTAGCAATAATAGTCTATTTCGACGATGTCAAAAGTTCCCAGTTTCCAATAAAGATCAGGCGACCGTATCATTCAATCATCCTCCATTCACGTCACATCGCCTTACTCTCAATTACCTCACATATGTCTCCAAACGGATCGCACGTATATTGGTCATAGCAACGGTGATGAACCAAGTGTTTCAGCAAACGGAAATTATTTCAAAAAAATGGTTCAATAAGATCGTGCAGTGAGAAAGTTGCCCGAGTTTGTCGTGGACCCGATTTGAAGAGCACTATATGTTCAAACACGGATATGACCTCGCGTGATTTTTAAAACTACGACATAAATGAATCAATCAGCCAGCTTGAAATAAATTAATTATTATATAAAAAGCATTTAATGTCTACTTTTTTATAATATTATTATCATTATCAATATTAGTATCAATATTAGTATCAAAGATAGTTGTATAACTGTTTTTTTGATCGTGAAACTTTAACTTTTTTTTCGTGTGTATAGATGAGCTTTGCCATTATTTTTTCAAGTATACCTAGTTAGTGATGCAAAAGTATTTATGGTAGTTGGTATCGTAGACATGAGTCTGCTTCTATATCGAAGGTAATTGTAATGCATGATCGTTAGTCCCATTTCCGTGATAATAATGTTGCCTCGTCATACCTCGAGAACCTTCGGAGCCGCTGTGGTGCATCGGCTCTTATGCATTATACAGATGTGCATAAGCAGTCTCGTGCACGCGAGGTACTTGTACATAGAAGCTGACGACAGCTTTTGTTACTGTTGGAAATAAATTTGCTTTTTCAATGGAACATCACGAGCAGCCATCGAGAATGAGATACAAAATTAAGAGAACGAAACATTAAGAGCTCAATATATAATAATACGAAAGTTATTTTTTTGCATAACGGTGTATATGTTATACAAAATAAATACATGGATATTAAGTAATAATATAACAAAAATAAAATTCATAAAAACTATAAATTTATTATAAAAATTTATTATAAATATATTTTTAATTTATTATAAAAATATATGCTAAACCTTTATGACTTTCTATTCAACAAATCAAAAAATTTTACAAACGAGATAGGAAATTATAAATAAAGCAAATCGAAATAAAACAGTTAAATTGGTACAGACAGAAATAATACAGTGGACTTTTATTTACATAATATAATTGAATATTTTGGATTAATAACAAATTCTCTAGCGTATTTTATGCTTGCATCGAATTGCAATGGCTTCATTGACAAAACATCAATCTTTTGGTTATTAATTTGGAAGAAATTTCTTTTGTTTCTTGCTTTCTCGTTTCTACCTTTCTAATTAAACAAGCATATTCTTAATAATTATGTCTATGCGCAATCATGTCTGACATCAGTCAGAAGGCAGAGATCACGAAGCTAGATTATCATAATCGAGCGTCATTTTCATGATAATGCCTCTCTCAGAAGAGAGAGAAAAAAAAGAAAGAAAACGAAAGAGACAAAAAACAGTTTCATTCTGAGTCTGGGATGTTATGCATTATAGAGACGTGTATAGATAATACGAAATACGTACGTAGAAATATCCAATGCGTGTTTTTTGTTAATGTGTAATGGATAAACTCTATTAGAATGTAATAGAACGAGGAGAAACGCAGTTAATGAAGATGCAAGCGGAATTCCCAAGGAAGTTTCATAATATTACATTATTCGTTTAAGGCAATTTCGATTAGCAGAAAATTGGATTGTAATCAGATTTAGAATTTCAATATTTACAAACCGTGGGATAAAATAAATTTATTCAAATTTATTTAAAGAATGAAATCTATCATTTTGAGAAAGTAAAATCGATTATTTTATTATAAACCTACAGATGAAGTATAAACCTTTCTTCGAAATACAGATCTCGCGAAACTTATAGGGATTTCTACATTATACGATATCATTTCATTATACGATTATACGATTTAAGGATCTCGAGTTTTCAAGACTTCTATTTGAGAAAGATTCGTAGATATAAATTTTATATTTTTTGAAATAACTATACCTGTCGACCTCGCAGAGCGCACAACCACCATCCTTCAAGACCAGCAGTATTCTGTTCCAATACGGTGAGAACGTCGCCTTTTCGAAAAGCCAGCTCATCAGGCGCCTCGGCGATATTGTCGTACAGAGCTCGTGCTTTTACGCATTTTTGCTGCAACATAAAAAGAAAAAACGGTGTGAACACAAATAATGTAAAACAACAATGGAAACTGACAGAAAGGAAGTCGCCAAGTGAGATAAAATGGAGAGATTTTAAAATCTCCGCAATACTGGACTCTTATCATTCGCCTGTTAATAAATTGATATTTCTAATTTCTTATTGGTGATTCGTCTTTGCAAAACAACGCTTTACCGAAGAATCGATTCTCGCAATATCTACCAAGAAACACAACAAAAATCAACAAAAAATCAGAATGACTTAATTTTTACTCTTAACGTCAATAAACAATTAAATTTTATGAAGAATTTTATCAAGAATCATCATTTTGACTTTCATTTTGACTTGATGCCAAAATAAAATAAAATCATTTGGATTTTCTCTTGACTTGGTCAAAGGTGTTTCCTTAGATTAGTGTTCGCGTAAACGAATTCATGGACACCCCGTGTCTCTGACTCGACACTTTTAACAGCGCCGGATGTGCGATACCGTATTGCGGGCAGATGGTACGTCGTCGTATCGGTGCCGCAGAAGCAATTGGTTTCATTCAAAAAGTCAACGAGCCGGTGGTTTCCATGCGCGCGCCAATTGGGCTATTGGACTTGCAGTAAAACGGCAGCAGCAGTTCGTAGCCTCGGCAGTATGCGCCCTTCAGTCAATTTAAATCCATAAAATCCTAGTACCACATCCTTCTCCGCTCTCGTCCATCTGCCGCGTCTATTTCGAGAGACGGCGGCAATCTCGTCTGTTGTTCCGCCACCGAGAAGAGACGTAACGATCACTTAAACGGTGATCCCGTCCTCGAAGTGCAGCGCGCGATAGACGCGTTTTACGAGGAAGCTGCGGCGAGATCTGTCCGTCATCCATCTCCCTCTCAAGCGAGCTCAATTGAAGCGCCTTGAACGACCGTTTCGTCTTTCCTTCTCGTATCTCTTTGAGCTCTTTTTCTCTTCCACAAGCCCATAGGCAAACGATGATGTCATATATGCGATCTTTGGCGAAGTTCCGGCGCAGGCGAGGTCGCCGCGGAATTAACGCGTCGCTACGATCATTAACACGGGTGCTTCTATTAAATGTAATTGCCTGCACTTCCATGAACACCGCGTGGAAAATCGAGCTCTGCGGTAGCAATAATTCGTTCTAACGCGGTACATTTAAGCGAAAGGGAGATATGTTCGTGTTCGGAGAGAAATTCTATGAGAAAGGAAGTAATTTGTGTAATTGACTAAATATAGCAATAAAAGGGAGAAATAGTTAAAGAATAAAAAGGAAAAGTTTGATATAATAATGATTATATAATAGAAGCAAAAAGGTAGAACTTAACTTTCCTGAATGAAATAAAGTAAATTTTAGTCTGCTAATAATAAATAGATAATTTATTCACAACGAAATTCATTCTTAACAAAGTTTTTCCCGTTCTAATTATATTAATGGTTTTGCTTCGATAATTAATTTGTAGCAGGACAAGAAGAGAATAGTTAATCGGGAATTAAAACGGGAAAATGTATGGACGCGCGAACGGATAAGTACTCTTCAAATAACATAAATGTTAATGGAGTTGAATTATAATTGCTTTTCTGAACGAGCACAAAAGTAACTTTTCGTCGCGATCCGTTATAGCTCTGTTAAATTAATAATACTTCAATTATATACATTATGGAATTCTATTTCATGACATACATGTAATATATTCTGTTCTATCTTTGTTCTCTTTTCTTCTTAGTTAGCTCTTTAATATGGAATCGCTACCACTTTGACGAACGTGATAAAAGCTTTTTACTCCTGCATTACCATCGCACAATGATATAGCATCTTACTGCGCCGCAAAACGTTTCAATTTTGCATGTAATATGACTCGGATATGTGTAATCTAGTAAATATGCATAATATATCAGTGCTACAAATAGCAATTTAATTTTCTATTCAAAGAGTCTCTTAATAAATTAAATATTTATTAATTTATAAATAATTTTTATATATATATATATATATATATATATATATATATATAAAATATATCTATTAATATAAAAAGATATCTACTAGTAAAAATTAGCAATTTTATATTTAAGGTGCGTATTTATTTGCAGATAAAAGTTTAAAGAAGAATTTATATTAAGAAAAATTTATATTAGAATTTATATTAAAATTTACAAATTTTTCTAAAATAAATTCGCTTTCTATCTTTAAAAAATAATTCAAGATTTTTCTTAGATATGCTAGTTATGTTAATCCATGCTCTCGCGTTTCAAACGAAGGGATAAGCTTACTTTATCTGCGTATCTATCCGTGTAATTAAAAAATCTATCTCGTCTATCTCTCTTTTTATATTGATATTTCAAGTTCATTGTATATGGATCGAATACCTATGTATATATATATATATATATGTATGTATATACCTATATATATATATCCTATTTTTGGAACCCACCAGGTTATATGCTGTGAACGCGATGGAAAGCCCGTCAAGAATGCTGTTCGTGAAAGGACTCGTTGCCATAAAAGGACACTTTCGTCTGTCCCGATTGCCCTGAACATTAAGCCAGACGTGCAGGTACATGCACTTACGACCTTTGCACTGACAAGTTTCTCCAGACACAGTTGCGCTGAAGCACTCAAAGAAGCAATCTACATAAAATTATACGGAACACTATCTTTTTATAAATTAGTAAAGAGCACTTGTAATAATTTGCTTTAAATTAACAATATATTTAACGGATGTACCGTTGTCTCTCTTCTATTTGAAGAGAGATTTTATATATAAAGTATAAAACATAAAAATATAACATAAAATATATATTTTAAATGTAAGATAAGCATCCCTAATATGATGACCTAATATACTTAATGTAACCGTTCAGAAATGTTTTCTCTTTTAAACCTAACCAATTTTGGACGCAGCAAAAAATTGAATTGATTAGAAAAAATGCAAAATCTTAGATGACCATATTGTCAGTACATACACAACCATATTGTGAGTACGATTAAT
>Ga0157363_1007507_pt1 | contig 10323 bp, 7 predicted proteins | sample AttsexASBM1_FD_111477 | JGI IMG/M metagenome (GOLD analysis project Ga0157363, IMG submission 111477) | Fungus gardens microbial communities from leaf cutter ant in Ribeirão Preto, State of São Paulo, Brazil - Atta sexdens ASBM1 | ecosystem: Host-associated > Fungi > Mycelium > Unclassified ...
ATATATATATATTTCATAATGCGCATCATATTTTGAAATTAATGATTGATTAGATCATAATTTAATACGCTTAAAAAGAATTAACAGAAAATAATTGCCTTGAAACATTATCATATAATTTAATGTAATTATCATGTTAATTAATGCCAAATGCTTCGGTGCTTTCTTTTGCAGAAATCAAGGATCCCTGCGAGAAGCTGAATTGCTCGCAAGGTTCGCAATGTGTGCGAAGCAGGGATGGCAAGGAGGCGACCTGCCAATGCTTGGAATCCTGCCCAAATTTGGGGGATCATGAGGGATCGGGACCTGTCTGCGGCACGGACGGGATCGACTATCCGACGCTGTGCGACCTAAATCGAGCCGCTTGTGAGAAAGGTGCTAACATCACCGTGGCGTTTCGTGGCAAATGCGGTAAGTGCTTCTATAGCGAATGTACGAGATGAATGTCTCGAGTAAGCGGATTAAAGAGAAATAACATGATGGCACAAAAAATTCATTTGTAATATAAATCCTATTATCACACAATATAATTTAAACAATTTGAACAAAAATAGATTACATGGGGTATCTTATTTTCAAAGATAAATTTATGAAATATAAAGTTTGATTATAGTTTCATAAATTATAATGTATAGCTTAGACAGACAAATTGGCATTAAATATACATAAATTAAAATAAATTAATAAATTAAATAGTATATAGCGTGTTTTGCTCTCGTTTGAATTGATTAAAACTAATGATTAATCATTACTGCACTAAAATAAATTAAAAGATATATGTATAATATATTTCTGCAAAGTAAATAAATCGAAATTAAAATTAATGTATTTCCATTAAAATTTAAGAATATCTCAAATATTCGTGAATTATGATTCTTATCTCTGATATAAACGATACGAAAATCTATTTTTATATTACATTAGCTTACATATATAATATTAAATATCAATGCAATTTTACTTTATTTTGTGATAAAATCGACTTTAAATACGTATAAAAAGTTACGCGCTGTTGTTCTCATATTGTACCACTTTCTAAATCGCATTCACTCGTATTTTATTATTTGTTGCCAACAAGTTACCAACATTCCAAACAATTCGCTGGTTTAAACACATCTGCTTAAAGTGCTGTTATTTATATTTTCCTGTAGAAAATATTTCGTTACAATTATTTGTATTTCCGCTAAAGCGATTTATCAGCGGAAAAGAAACGCCCTTCTGATCAACCTAAGCGTTTTTTAACTTCTTAGCTACATCTACATCACTTTATCTATCTGCAGCACTCTCGGTGGAGATTAGGATCTCCTATACAGAATGGTTCAAAAATTCTATGCTCTCTTACAGAATTATTTATCAAAATTGGACTTGATCTTTTTCAATAATTAGTAAGTTATATTAAATATTAAATGAAAGTCGAAATGAGGAAGTTATCTTTATCTTTTTTAATATTTAACATTGTGTTATCAGATAAAGTTTCCTCATTGGAATTAATAAAAAAATAAAATATACTATATTAACTCTTTGTTGACATACTGAGTCAACAAAATTTTAACTCCCTGAAACTCAATTTTCTTTTATTTTGTAGAACAAAAATACAATATATATTTATAAAGAAATCTCTTTTTTTCAATTTCCAAAATAGCTATATATAGCCTACATTCAATATGCAAAATAAATTCCAAATCCTTTATCCAAAACCAACTTATAAATTAATTTTTTTTTCAAAATATCATATCTGAACAATAATTCTGTAAATTTTTAACTTTTAATATTTAATTTTTTAAAAGTTACAATTTTTCAAAGATTTCACTCATTTTTTCTCTACTCATTGAACTCAAGAATTTTGTTCACAAAAATTATAATGAAATTTCAATCAAAAACTATTTGAATGTATTCTACAGACCTTAAAATTGACCCATCATTTTTTTTATACTGATTGGATTTTTTGAATAAGAATATCAGTTGTTTAAATATTCCTTTGGGTGTGAACCACCCAGTATGTCAAAAAGTGAACAAAAAAAAGAAGTGTATCAACGAAGGGTTAAGTTACATTTACTTGAATTTATTCTATCATGATGTCAGGTTTTTAAATATTGATAACTGACGATAAAATTATTGCCGTTTCTCTTGAACTATATGTAGTCTAAGACATTCTACACATATATCCGCACCTTAATGCGCTATATTCCACACAGCTGTCACCATTCGTGTCCACAGATAGTCGTACACACGCCCACGAATGAGAATTCTCCCTCATCTAACCTTTCCTTCTCCCTACCATGGAAGCAGTACAAACTTGGCAGGCGTTTAATCAACCGAGTAGTAAAGACAAATGTTTGATCAGACAGGTAGCTACCGGGAGTAGGCCATGTTTGCTTAGGATTAGATAAGTCCATCCTTACCATTTTCCTTTCGTTTCTCCTTCACACTGGGTCTTCTTCATAGCACTGCGCAACTCGGTGCGGTAGACAGTAACGGTTACGATAATCGCCGGTTAATGAGCTAGTTAAATATGTCGTTGAACGGTTCCAATCTGCCTACCCTCTTTAGGAATAATCGTTAAGAATGTATAAACGTAAAGGACTATACAAATAGTGACTTTAGGATGATTTGATAATAAAGAGAGAGAAATTGAGAGCTGATGCTAGTTGTAATGAATTTCGTTTTAAGGACAAAAGATTTCACAGCGAATCTAAAAAATTATACAGAAAGAACTTTTATTGAAATGTCTAAAAATTTAGCTAGATATAAATTTAAAAATAATTCGATTGGATTATTAAAATAATTAGGACATTCAGGCATAATAATAAAAAAAAAATGTTAATATTTTGGCAATGGATTTGAGCGTTCTAAAATATTATTTTGATAGTTCAACAAAATTATTTTCTGATTTGCATTAAACAAAATTTTTAGATTTTCAGCAAAAGCTGAATTTTCATCAAAATCATAATATATAAATTTATTTTTCTAAATATGTCTGCAGTATATAATTGATCTAAACGATTTAATTTTGCCTAGGAGATCAAAAATATCTATATCCAGATCATGGAAATAATAATTAATATAATTATTTTCTGTTTTTTAATGTTTACAATTCATTTTTATGCAGCATAATACTTGTTATAATTTTTAAAGTATTTAAAATTTTTTATTAAAAGTCACAATAGTTGTAAAACAATTTTTTCACATGAATTAGCTTTATACTCTTTCTTTAGTTTTATATCCTTTAGTTTTATATCCTTTTCTAAAAGGTAATTTTTTAAAGTTTATTTTACATGACGGAAATAAGTGACTAGTATATTTAATGGTTCAACATTACATTACTGTATAAATTGCAATTTTAATGCGTAAAAATTATGGATGATCTTTGAAAGGATTGCACGGGAAAATGCACGCAAACTTTTATGACGAAAGCATTACAGTATAGTTAAAAGTGCAGATATCTCATGTTAGAATCACACGCAGAGTGTCATAAATCCTATGAGCGTATAAAGAGCGATACTTGAAAATAATAATCTTTGTAGCCGTATGTATGTGGGATAAATCCGCGACGCTACGATGCAATCGTAGAGCTTAATAACAGCTCGCAACGTACACGATAAAAGGAAATGTAATAGAGACGTAAAGGCGATGGAGGAATCAAAAAGGAATGAATTGCGCGCCGGAAGTTTACAAAGATGAACGTCTTCTCCTTTCGTTCTACTGTTTCTGCCGTCATTTATACCAGGAACAATGAAACGCAATATCCGGCCAGGAATGGTCGAAAGCGAATAACGAGGTGGGGAAGGCAAGAGAGCGAAGAAAGAAGGAGGAAAGAGAAGAATTTTCTCAGTCGGTTCTTCTGTTGGGTGGAAAGCCTATAGTATAACAATGGAGTTGCCCTTTTATCAATCGGTACCAGTTGTGACCCCTCCCTCCTTTTAAACGCCGGAATCAATAATAAATTCTCCTCAAAGTGCAACCTCACAAAATTCAGTATTCGTGAATTTCTCTCTCCCCCCCCCCTCACCCTCCCTCCTCCACCCCTCATTCATCTCATCACTTAGATGAAGAGTTGCTCCAGGCATGAATCTGAAGTGATGGTACGACGATACGATAAATCAAATTAACTCCCAAAAGTTTCGAGACTTTTTGGTTCCCCTCCTCTTTCGCCGGTGCAGCTACTATTTCGCGGTCGTGATTGGATGGTGAAACGGAACGTGGAAAAAGAGTAAGCGAGATTGAATCTCCGCGTCTGAAACTCCATGCAAGAGGGTGAAAACCTCCACTGCAGAAGCAGCGAATGTCGAGCTCAACGTAATTATCGATTCCTTACGTAAGCTACTTTTATTAGCATCGTAAATATAACATGAAGAGGAATAGTATATAGTGTTGAAGCATTTCTTAAAAGTTCCGACTTAAAAAAAAAAATAAAAATGGAAGAAAGTAAAATACTAATATATCAACTCCGAAGAAGAAAATCGCAGATCTGTCAGATCAGCAGCTGCGAATAAATCAAAAGTTCTCTTTACATAAACGAAATCTACAATTGTATTACTTCTACTGCTTTCTTCTAGTTTATTTGGATTATTCGTTTTTTATTACCGTCGAACATAACCACAATATGAATGCTTCAGTGCCATCTCGTATATCATACTTCCGTCGTCGGTAATGGCAACGTATTGATTAAATTTTTATTTCGCTTTCTCCTGGAAATATTTTCCCAACTCGCTTGCGCCTTGGTTCGTCTTCCGAGTGAGTTTCCTTCCATCGTAAAGAAAGGAGCGCCTCTATCATCTCTATCCAACTCTCTATACTCTTTTCTTTCGTGAGACACCACCCGCAAGTCGCTCCCGTCACGCATATCCAGCCTCGAGAAAAAGAAAGAAGCACGCTATTTTCTTCACGCTCGAACGTGCCGAAATAAGGGTCGACCGGGAAAAGGTAGAGCCTGCCATGAGGGAATGTCGGATTCCCGAGGCGTGGCACCTCAGAAATGGATTCAACTAAATTCTCACACTCGCCGAGCCAGAGCTGAGACGTGCCGAGATGCGCTCGCTCTCGTACGAGGGCGAAAAGACGCCGAAAGGGACGCATGGTGTAAACCCGAGACAAACCAACAAGCAAATGTGTTTATCTACGAGACCTCTTGCAAACGGGACTCAACGAGCCGGAAATTTCGGTGATGTCAGGTTCGAGGAAACGAAAGATTCAATCTATACGTTGAGACTCGAGATCGGCGCAGGCGAAAAAAAAGGATGCGACGGAAACGATCTCTCGCGCCGAGGGTTGAGCACAAGTTGACAAGAAACGAACGGGAGACGTAAATAACGGGTGCAATCGGTTATCGATGATCGCGTAAGTGTCGATAGCGAGATTACGCCGCAGTAAGGATGGAAGCAGCAAGAACATTATCGTCGTTAAAAACCGGCGGTGACAAACAAGCTGCTACTCAACAGGATTCGCGTGAGTTCGATTACCGATGATGAGAGAGGATATGAGTATTGCGCTCATCAGTCAGAGAGCTGCTAACGAGCTCTGGTTACTATGCTTGTCGGTCCGGAAATATCATCGCTGTGAATTAGGTATTAATCATGTTGTCATATTATCACTAATGATCTAACGGAGTCGCTAGAAACGAATGAAAATTGCGAGAGCGAACACGATTCTAAAAGAAATTGCGAGGGACTATAATTTCTAATGCGGAAGAGCTTAAATTAGAAGAGATGAAGACATGATTTTCGTAAAAATTATCTTAATTAAAAATCAGTATATGTTCATAGCTAACAAAACGTGGAAATTGCATACATTCTAAAAATATAGATGTGGATTTAATACCACATGCGTTATATAATTCTCATTGTGTTAATATAGATTAAAAATCCCTGTTATTCATATCAACATCATCATGATGTAAATTTAAAAGTGTTTATTAACCTTATTATGATATGGATTTAAAACTTATGATATTAAATCCACGCTATAGATTGATGTTTATATTATGTTTATATCATATGTTTATAATTAATATGGCGAGAATTATATACACTGAAAAAACAGATTGGCTGCTGCAGCAAATTAGGTGGTAAAATGTGGCATAGTATTTTTAATTGACTGCAGCAGCCAATTTTTAGTTGCGTTAGATTATCTGCTTGTCAATATAGGATTCCGATAGGCTAACATAATTAAAAATTGACTGCTGCAACCAATTAAAAATGCTATGCCATATTTTACCACCTAATTTGCTGCAGCAGCCAATCTTTTTTTTCAACGTATGATGTTAAATCCAAATTTTTTATACAAGTTAGTTTTTATACAATTTCCCTAATATTTTGCTAGAAATGTTTCGGTATTAAATCCATACTCATATTTTTTTAAAGAATATAAGATTCAATATTCATTGCGGATCGCAACGCTTTGAATTCCAAAGATTAATGCTCTTGCGCTTCAACGGCGGTTATCGTCGACCATCAACCGCAACATCATCTCATGAAACAAGTACCGAGACAGCCGCCACTTTCTGGTCGTTTTTTGATATGCTCGATATAAAAAACTTATCTTTACACGAGCAGGCAGCAATTTGTCCGGCTTGCACCGCCACTCGAATTCAGCTGAAATTTTACGTCGTCCGCAGCCCCGTAAATTGCGTCTTGCGTTCTTACGCGCTCATGTTTACGCGTTCAGGGCCTAAGTGGCACAGAAAGAGAGAGAGAGAGAGAGAGAGAGAGAGAGAGAGAGAGAGAGAGAGGGAGGAAGGGAGAGAGGGAGAGGGAGAGAGAGAGGGGGAGAGAGAGAGAGAGAGAGAGAGAGAGAGAGAGAGAGAGAACATTCACAGAAAAAGCTTACGCAGAGACGAGAACATGGATGGGTCGAACAGAGATAGCTACATGGAAGTCGGAACGTACATCAAGCCGGAAGCATCGCGGAGGTGCCGTTAACATAAACCCAGTTATTGCTCCCCAGACATAATACCCTTATATCTACGCCCGCGTAATGTCAAACCGTGTCTCATATAACTTCTCATAGTTTCTTCCGAAGTCACAGGCGAAAGGAAGGGTTTCCGGATGTTTTCCACGACGTGGTCGAGACAAGCATGAAAAAAAACCTCGATGAGAAGCCTCGACGGGATTTTAGCTTCAGGAAGATTTACACCTTGTATATTATAGCTTATGTGTCGTTTATTCTGCGCTTTATTCTGTTGAATTTTTCTCTTTTTTTATTTATTTAATATATAAAGATTCGGAGGAAAAAAATATATACACTCTTTCTCTCTCTTGAAATCTTATCGCAATTCGCGACATCGTTTCCAAAAGGAAGCAGCTTTGCCAAACTGGTAAAATCGTAAAGCTACAGACGAAATGGATGATGCTGACTTGCTCTGTCCGTGGATGACGGCGACAGGCAATTTACAAGGCTTTTACCGAGCGCTGAGTGATTTTGAGATATTCCCGCTTGCAATACTTGTAGAATACGGGAGAGGTATGCGCACGGTATCTGCACATGAAAGGAAGGCGTCTAAAAAGGATCGATATTTGCAGTTACTTTAGCGGAAGTAACTAGGATGCACTCTTATGTGTACATAAATCGGTTGCTTCGCAAGCGTCTCTCCTATTTGATAATCACCTCAAGGAATGGTCCTCAATTCTCTATTCGAAATCACTTCAAAAAATAATCCTCAATTCATCAGAATTAATAAATCGAGAATCATTTGAGAAGCTCGTGTGTTTTCTTATTAGAATAAAATGTTCTTTAAATAATTTGTTACACAACAGCATATTTCGCGATTATATACACTGAGAAAAAAGTGTTCACTATTTGTGACTATAATTGCATAGTAAAATAATTAGGAACATTTTTTTATAACCATAATATTAGTAATAATGATAATATTTATACACGAAAAGAACGATTTTGTTATCTAAAAATTTAGCTAAATACAGGTCTGAAAATAATTTTGTCGGACTATGAAAATAATTTATGGACACTCCAACAGTTTCTAGAATGTTAAAACTTTTTGTAGCATTGTTCATTATGCTTGAGTGTCCTACATAATAGTTTTGATAGTCCAACAAAGTTATTTCCAGATCTGTATCTAGTTAAATTTGTAGATTTTTTAGCAAAATTATTTTTTCCACAGTTAAATTATGGTAATTATAACAATTTTTTCTCTCAGCGCAATATTTCCAAAATTATTATTGTCCGTAAATAAATTGATACTCCTGTCACGTCTCTTTCCTTCGCTAAATTAAATGACAATTCGCCAATAATACAAGGAATGTGCTCATCAGTCACTCGCGTCGCGATATACCGCATCGTGTCGCCCGTCTTTGCACACGTTCCACAGGAGATTCCAGCCGTCGAACAGCAAGTCCGTCGTCCATACTGAAAAGGTCTTCCGACGGCTTTCACGTCGTAGCTCCAGCCCGATAATACAAAGAAATCCGCATCAGGGTAATGTCGCGTGAAGTTAACGCGAAGCGCCGGCGTAACCATCCTCATACTCTTGCTCTCTCCCAAGGGATCAGATCGTGGCCGGTGTTTCGATGAAGGCTGCAGACGGACGAACGGAAAAGAAGCACGATGAGAAATCCCATTAAGGCACCGAGATCTTGAAAGGGCGCGATGACATCGTTCTATCTCGTCCGATGCAAGCGATAGAAGCGATATAAGGACCTCTCCCCATCGCACAGAAATGGAATTACGAAACGATGAAAAGGATGGAAAGAGGAGTATTCTCGTCCATTAATCGTTAATCATCTCGAGATCTGAATGAGATGGAACCATAAGGATGAATGATAAATAAAAGTATTTGGGAGTCTGCCTTAATTATTAAGAATATATTCGAATAATGAAATAATAAAACGACAATACTGGTCATCTCGCAATTGATGATGCAACGATACTTTTTCCAAGATCGATTAGCGCTAAATTCAAACTGAAGCACCAACGAAGGAGGACGCCCGGATTTGAGTTACGGAAGGGTTGAGTTTAGTCGCTCCACTGGACTGTAACTCGAGCTAACGCCGAGAAACACCACCACTGCCGGAGGAGAACTTGCCTCGTCAGCTGCTGGTATATAAGGCCGAAACCTAGCTACCGCCTGTAGACAGGAAACGGAATCTAACTTCCTTCCTTCCTTGGTCGAGGGTGAAGATTAATCTCGGTACCGTGTCTCCTCCAACTGGACCATACGGTCCTTGTGACCTTCTATCATTATCCGCCTAACGTTATATGTAGGTTCTCTCGATTCTCGTATGCAAATGAAACTCATAAAAAGAATCACAAGAAAGTTATTTAAATTCATTTGATTTCGCCAGGATTAGTAGTAATTCCCAAAATGAGATAGAAGAGCCGATAGAATGCAAATGAAACTTTTAACGCGCGTATCATTTGATCAATCCTTATAATTATTCACAAAGTGAATCCTATAATTGAGAGATAATTAAGAATCCTTTTTGCCAGGAATAAATAAAGCAGAGCTAAGGAAGAATAATTTTCCTCTTTAAGGAAAATTAAATGTTTTTGTAATGCTTTTCAGGAAGCTGGAGAGAACTCTATTTATTCAGCATAATTAATCAGTATAATCGTCTCATCCATCGCACATGTAATTGAATTCGTGCTTTTCCCGCTAATTTATTTTATTGTGTGTCGATACTGTTAATTGCAAAAATACTGTTAATTTTCCAGATCCATGCGGAGGCATCGAGTGCTCAAAACCAGAAGTCTGTCAGCTGGATAGTTTAAGGCAACCAGTCTGTCGCTGCGGGGAACAATGTGGCCTGGAACTTTCGCCAGTTTGCGGAAGCGACGGCAAAACATATTCGAACGAATGCAACCTTCGACAGGAAGCCTGTCGTTCGAGATTACCGCTCAAGAAAATCTACAATGGTGCATGCAGTTCCGGTAATAAAAATCATTAACATTTTTTACTCGACATGTGAAATATAACGGCAATAAAATTTTCAGAAAATTGTATAAATTGCTTTCCTGCATGCGATTAATTGTTGCACAGTAATAAATAATTTTGATTAATGATTAATAATTATACAAGAGCCAAAGTAAGTCCTAAAAGTAAGTAATGAATAATTTTGATTAATGATTAATAATTACATTTCCATTATATAAAAAAAAATGCCGGTTATGCAAGTAATTTGTGCATTGTAAGGTTTTTTTGGAGTATATTCGTAATATTTTTGCACTCAGAATTGCCTTCTGCAACTATTGTTGAGCAAATTTGAATCAAGGAGACGCAATACAAAATGTATTCAACTGTGAATTACGTACAGTAATTCGGTTTATGATATGACACAATATCAATTGTGACTATGAAAAGTAACTTAAGAA
>Ga0157363_1007508_pt1 | contig 10322 bp, 1 predicted proteins | sample AttsexASBM1_FD_111477 | JGI IMG/M metagenome (GOLD analysis project Ga0157363, IMG submission 111477) | Fungus gardens microbial communities from leaf cutter ant in Ribeirão Preto, State of São Paulo, Brazil - Atta sexdens ASBM1 | ecosystem: Host-associated > Fungi > Mycelium > Unclassified ...
ATTTGTTACAAAACACCATCGGTTTAGTGATTAACCACAACTAGAAAAATAATTTTTATATTATTAACAGATTAAATCTAACCACAAGTTAACTAAAAAATAAAAAAATCGAAGCACACAAGCTTCGTACAGAATTGAGGCAAATCGTAAGATTTATAAGATATAAAGGTCTCCGTCGCGTTTACATTTCCACTAATCCGGAAGCGTTTTCTCTCGTCGCTTTTTTTGTTATGTCCATTATTCATTCGCGAATTCGACGTTTATTCGCCCGATATCATACCGCCGATAAATTCCTCATTCGTGCAATTTGCATAACTCGATGTCGTCCTTCGTGCGTCGCGCGGAAATAAATTATTGGTCCGTGTAAATCATTCGTACGAAACATACCAGCGCGAGAAAGAAAGGGAGATGTGACTCAATCCTCGAGAATTTCTTTCCTCTCTCTTTTCTCTTTCCTTCTTTGGATTGGCATGCGAATCTCTTCCGTTCAGGCTCGTTCTTAGGTATCAATAATGTAACTGCACGCACTTCAGCGAAAATAACAGGAATGTTTAATTCTAAAGAAATGGATCCTATCAAATTCGAATATTAATCGCTTTCCTGATTTACCCAAGTGTATTTTATATTTTAATGGAATATATATAGTAGAAATAAAATGGATTTGAATATATACTTAACAATTATATTTATAATCTTACAATAGAAAATAAAAGTGTATTTTTTGTGAAAGAAAAAAAGATGCATACATATATTACACTTTAATTAATATAAAATTTATAATAGATATTTTTAGCGCTTCTTTTCGATTCAATATTTTAATAGTTTTGAATTAAGAGAGATTGATTTTTCTTTAAACAGAAAATAATCTCTGTGATCTGAGTGCACTTCTCGTAGCGCTAGCAACACGCCAATATTCGTTTCGTTTCCCCTCTCCTTTCCATTCGTTTCCTGCGAAACTGTCGACTTTTATCGGCACGACGGCGTCGCGCGTCGCGTTTCCATCGGAGTAACAAGTTTCACGGACCAATGGATCTGTAGTCGAAATTAAATTGCACTCCGGGGAGTTGGCGATTACTCACTTTCTGCGCGATACTCCGCGCGCGACTATCGCCTGTCGATAATTGAGTATCGGTTTTGTACGTAATAATAGCGAGAGGGCTTACATAGGGAATGTGTACGTGTGTATATTTGCGTGCGCGTGCGTATGTGAGTGCGTGTGTACAGGTGCATAGTAGGTGCCGAATAATTATATGTTACAATGTCGGCCGCAGTTCTGCAATTTAATATTTTTGGAATGCAAAAGAAAGTCCCGGAAGGTAATCGATACGTGTGTAGTCGAAAGCGAATACATATGCAGGTACTCTCGATACGTTGCGATTGTTTATAAATTTCGTAAGTAATTGTTAGAATTCAAATGTCTAATTAGAATTACGTGAGTGCCAGAAGAGCGATCAATGCTGCATTATATACCGTTTTGTCATGAATGCACTGTGTATGAAATACTTAAAAAAAAACTTCTTGGATTGCTTATAACTTTCTACAAAAATGAACATATTGTAACAATTTTTTTAATCGAAGTGCTAAAGGACAAATATTTTATTAGTAAAAAGGTTTTTTAAGATAAACAAGTTAAAAAATTTTTCGAAAAAAGTTGACATTGAAAGATTTATTCTGCTAAACAATTTATGTCCATTTTTACTAATGTAGATTAACTTTAATTTTGATTTAATTTACTTTTTACTTTCTTTTTTCTAATTTCTAGAACTAGAAAAAGATAAGTTAAATTTAAAATAATTGAAAAATTATATAGGATTTCATAATATTTAACATTCTTTTTTTGAATAAATTAAATTTAGATTAAAGTTAATGTACATTGATAGAAATGGATATTATTTGTATCGGTGACAATACTGAGATAATCTCTGCTTTTGATTACTGATCAAACTGAATGGAAATATCATGCGCTGTCATTATTATTATCAATGTTCGTGGTTTATTTTGCGGTTTTCGAATAATTTGACATTATGTCGGGACTGATAGAAGGATATGCATACAGAGCATGAAACACTTGTTTCCGTTTCGCAGATACTGTCGTTGCTACTTCGTGAGCCGCACTAATACGATACCCTCGCATTTGGTAAAATTACATGGCAATTTCCATCTAGAACAATATACTCACTTGAATGCGACATTATTGATATTATCATGCTACCACGTTTTCTTACAATTCGTAACATAATGTTTATTATGTGACCGGATCGGAATCTTTTCTTTACGTCGTGATCAGCCGAGCGTTAAATTGACCGCGGTGGTAAATTGCACGGTAAGAAGTCCGAGACTGAATCACTGCATTGGACGGTGGAGAAGAATTAAAGAAATATATTTGTCGTTTTTGTCTGTGTAATAATAACATAATCAAAATTGAATCGCCACAATGCTGTAAAAAAGAAAATAGAGACAGCTGAATACGAACATAATATCGCGTGTAACATCAAATTGCACTACATTCATCGATTCGAGATACAGATGTATCATTTCCATCAGACTTCTAAATCTATCCCGTGAAGCATAATTAATAATCCGTGAATCTTAACGAATTTGCGATAAGAAGCCTATGTGAGTGCAATACATTCTTGGAAGATTATAATAAATTTTCGTGGAATACTGAATATTCGTATGTGTTTATTAGTACCTGCGTTCAATGGAAAGTACAATTTTGCAACTGTGTAAAATTCTTTAACCTTTAACCTTTAAGTAAGTAGGTGTATGAGAACCACTGCACTCCATAATTATCTTAAATTCTTGTTTTAGAAAAGGAAAAAGTATTGCCCAGAAGTTCCAAGGCCAAGGTCATATGATAGACAAAATGTTGACACTGCTGTGTCATTTATAAAAAATAATGAAAATTATATTGTACCCATATGTGCGATTACATACATTGTTGTGGACTTTCCATGATGCAACAGTCGCTCGACATTTTATCTACCATGTACTTTCGTCTTTAAAGTTCATTATTTTTATATTCCTCTATCTCATAAAAGTATAAATAATATAAATTTAACTATTAAATATTGTTAAAAAATATAATTATACATTATAGATATCAAAGGAGCAATAGCACCTCAATTCTTCGAGTTAAATAACATTTTGTTATTTTTGACTTTTATGTATGTCAAAATGTGAATTAATCCGTTTCTGCAGTTAATTTCAAAGTAAACAATGTCCATATTAACGTACGTACTTAGTAAATAATAAACTAAATTTGAGTCAAGTTTAATACATATTTTGAGTTTCTTAAATTGTTTAACTTTATTCTTAAATTTATTGAGTAGGAGCAGCCGACTTATAGAAAGGATTAAAAATAACTAAAATTGAGTGTAATTTGATGAATTTAACAATGTAAAAATAAAAAATTTCTTGAGTGTTCTGAGCATTCCACCTACTTACTTAAAGGTTATATGAGATTATTAGTTTTTGCTTTTATAATTAATTCCTGTGGTTCTAAGTGTATAAACCAATTATATTAAAGAAAATTTTACAACAATTTACACTTTCACAGAGCTGCTTTTTCCTGAATGCAATCATTAACTATACGTGAAATATTTTGTACACAGTTGGAAAATTTACATTAAATTTAATATTTTTCAAACGGTTCACTCAAATTTTTCTATTAATTTAATACAAAATGAATACATTAGAAAATAATAATAAATTTTTGACAAAAATTAACACAAATGTAACACTGACACAGTTCTTAAGCAAACCATATTTTTTAAGTAAAATTAATATTTACGATATGTTAAATTAGCATATTTTATTTATGTATCTTAGAATTTGTTTTAAAATACATTATATTTATACATATTATATGTTTATTTATTCATAAATTTGTCACTAAAAATATTGCATATTAATTTATATAATATAATTTATATATAATGTAAATAACATAATTAAAGTGTGTAAAATTAATATTCGGATATGTTAAAAATTTAACAGAAAATTTGCACAAAAATGTGAGTGGATAGTTTTTAATGCAAATACAAAATGTTTTTCACTGTGTAGCAGCTGTGTTGATTGATAGATGCGGCGTACGGCCTATTGTTTACGTAGTATCGTGCAGCGAGACTGTAGTTGTGAGGTGGGTAAGCGAGCAGATGAGACGCGTGACGACGCATTATCCTTCGAGACGCGAAAGCGACAAGTTGCTAGTGATACGGTATATCTGAAAGATGCGATTGTTCTATGAAAAACGATAATTGGATCGCGCGAGTGCTTGACTTTTCTGTATTTCGCGACTTATGAACATTATCAAGGTAATGGTCGTTCATTGAGACGAATGTATCTCATGCAATTGATCTATTCCAAACAATATAAATGTACCTCACCTTTCGTATAAATCTCAGAATCGACATCAGATCAATTTTCAAGTAACAAAGAGATGTTCCGACCGTTTAAAATAGCATGTATTTCTCATGGGATTTGTGTGTTCGAATTGCATCGCACGTACGATACTGAATCTTGATTAGTTCTTTTGTACTTTGACTTTACGAATCGAATTTATTGCATGATATATAATCTATAAAGTGCTGTGTTTTTTTTCAATTTTTTTGTTGAAATTCCATTAATTTGCGAAATGTTGCGGTGAGGGGGTGGATGGAAAATATAATATTGAGCTTCCATATTACGAACTATGGATAAAAGATTTCTCGCGGATTAAATTTTAGAAACAAAACTTCCTTAATTCGAAGTTGTAATACGGAATTTAGTGTCATCAATGAAGTGTATATTAAAATTTAAAAATTATTACAAGTCGTCGCACTGATAAAAAATTGATATAAATAAAAAATTGGCATTAGGGTTGCAAGGTTCAAATTTTAAAAACTCATATGACATATAGTTTTAAAGAGTACATATAATTTTGAAATTATAACATGGAAAGAAAGTAAAGTTACACATATTATTATCCTAATTGAGATGTTCACAATTTAAAAAATGTCTTATTGAAAAGTTGCTAATTTTGAAATATGTGTTGCTTTTCTATCAATGCTTTGATAATATTTTTGACAGCTTCATCAGAATTTGACTTGAAATTTTACAAGGATCATTTCGTTCGACAAGGTAAGCCAAATATTGATCTGGAAATCGTGAATGCGCGTATATTTCTGTAATAAATTCATTCGTCTCGACTCTTTTTTTTATACCAGTCTTTTTAGGCCTTTATTTTCCGCGAGTGTCGGCGTCGAGTGTGCCACCGATCGCATGTAAGAATGTAAGCACTTCGTCGCGAGAGCTTTTGTCTCGTCGGCTCTTTGTTTCCCATCGACGGGTGTCTCCTCGGCGGGTCAATGAATCGGGTTGCGCGCCGCGACGACGCCCGACCGTGGAAATGCATTTTGTTCGATGCTTCGGGAACGTGGCGCATTGTTCGACAGTTTGCGACGTCGTGTCGGTCGGTCCCGCTATCGCGCATCCGCATGCTATGTATGTGTATGAATGTGTGTATGCGTTACATTAAATTGCTCTGAAAATGTTCGATCTTTTCCAACCTATTTTATGCTCTAATTTTATTTTCTGGGTTTCTATAACCATAGAGAGGAATAATTTTGGTTTCAAAATACGTTAAATTTTTTAAATTTATGAATAATATATAATTTATTTTTATAATTTGGGAGGGTAGTGCAATTGAGAGAAGATATTGAAGAATTATTAATGTTTATCTATTTAACTAATATTGAATCAATATTATTTATTATATTACTATTCAATTACTTTATAACTTTTACATAGAAGTTTATTTTTTAATTTAAAACGTCATTTATTTTTATGCGTTTTTATTTTATTATTAAGCATTTTGTTATAATCGAGTTGAGTAACTAAAATTCTATTTGAAAAAAATCAATCGAAATTAAATGGAAGGTGAAATTTATCACTACCACTTGCAGTTTAACTTTAGATTTTTAAGATCCATCATTAATGTAAGATTAATTTTAATCTCGATTTAATTTATTATTTATCTTTTTGTAATTCCTAGATTACAAAAGGATAAAGAGTAAATTGAACCGAGATTAAAGTTAATCTTATATTAGTGAAATCGAGCGTAAAGCAGCGTTTACAATGAAATTTTAAAGTGTAAAACTTAAGCCTAAGCCTTAAACCACATTGACCAATCATATTCTCCTCCACATTTGACTGTAATTAGTCAATTTTTTACGCTTAAAGCTCAAGTTTACGCCTTAAAATCTCATTGTAGATGTCGCTTAAGAGTTACCACCTACTCCTGAACGTGTATGCGTGCTTCAAGGGTCATTTGCATGTTCACATTCGCGTGTGGAATTCGTTCGGCGAGGTTTTGCTCGTGGGGACATTGACGTAATCGTGTCCCAGTTACGCCGCTCGCAATTACGCAAACGTGTTGTCGAATTACGACCGCTTTTTTTTCATGCCTTAGGTGATACGCGAAGAAATGAATTCGTCATCTCTTGTGCGCGCGCGCGTATGTGTGTGGAGGGGGGGGGGGGGGGGGGCGTGTATGTGTATCTTGCATCAATTACATCAAGATCTTTCCTCAATATTTACACATTGATTAGTATCTCATATATGGCAATGTAATTTTATCACATATTTGAGCAATTTAATTATAGTATGTATATTGTGATTGTATGATTTCCTTATCTTTTTAATAAGTATAGGTGGTGCTCAAAAACTAATTAATTTTATTTTTATATTCATATTTTTTAATTTTTTGTTTATAGAGTTAAATTAACATTATTTTGCTTTTATGAGGTAGAAAAATATAAAAATAATGAATTTTAAGACTTCTGAGCAATACTTTTTAATTTCATTTTCCAGAACAAGGTTCTTAAGATAACTATATGTGCTATGGCTATCTATTTATTTAAAGCTTATGAATGTTTGTACAAAAAATAAATAGCTAGAAGATAATTTTTATTAATTTTTAATTAGGTCAAATATTATTGAGAGGATAAATATAAACGTAAAAATTTACTAAAAAAGAAACAAAGAAACCAAGAAAGAATATGTTCAAAAGAAAGAAAGAGTCAAATGATGTCAAAAACAGTAAACGTAACATTTTAAAGATCTCCGTATACATTCTAAGATTAATATGCTGATTCATTATTAACTCATTATTATTTTTTCTGATCATTCTTTTTTTGTCATTTCAGGAGATGACTGTGCCACTTACACCACTGACGGCGATCGCGCAGACACCGCGAAAGGAGCAGGAATCCAAGTTCACCTTCAACCCTCATCTGGCGAAGGTAAGAATCGATCAATCCACCCACTTATTGTAACTAGCTCGTATATCTCGCCGATCAAAAAAATGGCAAACGGGGAATCGAGAGTAATTATTACTCTGCTTGAAAAAAAGCACTTTGACATTCGTAATTGCTCTAAAGGGAATTCTTTAATCCTGCTTGCTACTAGCTGCGAACTATTTCATAGAGAAGAAAATTTCTTGCTTGTGCGAAAGATTTTTCTTCTATTACGATTACTACGTTGCTTGCGATTTTTATTTGAATAATATAATAAAACAGAGGGTACAAAATGAAAGAAAAAAATTATTAAAAGATAAAAATTTTTTATCGCAGTAAAATGTTCGCTTTTTGCACGGTAGAAAGAATGGGAATTATCAATCATGATATTAGAATTCAGAGAACTGTATAATATACACAGTGTCCTGAATTTAAATATTAGAACTTTGAGAGCGTGTAAATCAATAAACTATAAGAAAACCAAAACCCTTTAGATATATTCATTTTTGTTTCGTTTTGGAGAAAATCGTAAAAGAAGACAAAACGCAATTTTTATTTTTGTACTTATTTATTCATACTTATTCATTTACGCTTATTTATTTACACTTTTTTCTTAATATATCGATTCTCTATACTCTCGGAATTTTGACATTTAAATTCGGGACACCCTGTATATTACGCTTTCAATCAGAATAGCGTGAACGTGAACTTCGTTGTCGAAAGCGTGCATATTTTTGGGAAAAGCGAAAGAGACGAGTGCAAAATACCGAGATTGATTTCACGTCTGTCTCTCTCGCGAGCGTGATAACTCACAAGCGTGATATCGATCTCGCCAACATTTCGAATCGTTCGTGCCACTTGGCACGATGTCAAGCGTCGCTCTGCGTGTCGGTGTGCGTACGTATGCGTGTAATTTCGCGCGTGGTATATGTATATATGTAAAACAGCGGGTTTTGTCGTGGATGAGACAAAGTGAGAAAGAGAGGCAACGCGTAATGTCTTATTTGAGAGAATTAGCATTTTACCAGTCACGATGGCTCGAACGCTAATCTCATGCTAAATTACAACGATAACGTAGAGATTCGCAATAATCGTACGCGGTGCATACGACACGCACATACATTATTGGCTTTGCAAATGATTATTGCCAAAGAGATTTTCGTGTTACGTTTAATCTGATAATAGTCACCTAATTTTTTTTATATATAAACGATCGCTCACAATAAAAAAACATTTTATATTTGTATTAGAAACTATCCATTTAAATTTCATGTTGAATTTTTAACATAGTGCCAATTTAATATAATGTGATAGTGTTATTTGAATATTTTATATTAAATTGATATTCAACATTTCTTTGTGTTAAAATAACATGATTTACGAGCAAGTGAAACAAACAACATAAAAATTATCTTTTTGTAAAACGTAAATTTTATAAGATAAATGAATAAAATGTGTGTTAATAATTAAACACATTATAAATGTTAAATTTATAATATGTTGAAACATGTTAATTTAATATATTATAAATGTTAATTTTGATGCAGTAATATAATTGCTTATAAATTGTGTCAGTAGTGTTGTGTTTTTATTAATTTTTTTCATAATATTTATGTTACTTTCTGATATATTCATCTTGTGTTAAATTAACATTAAAAGAGTGGACTGTTTAGGACATGTGAAATGTGTTAAACTTAACATAATTTTTCCAACTGTGCTTGGAGAATTTTTATGCCCCAAAAATTAAAAAGAAGTCACATTATTAATTAAATTATATTTAAGGTGTTTTTATACTTCAATTAAAAATTATCATTTTAATTATATAAGATAATGTATATTATTAATTATTCTATAGTTAATTAAGATTTGAGATTATTATGTATATAGATACTCAATATTTTTTTTTAAATAACAAGTACAAAAAATAGAATTTCTGATATGAATGTCTGATCACTAAAGAAATATTATAACTGCTTCATTTTCTTGTGGTTGAGATGTAAAAATCACTGTGATAATTATTCGAATTAATTACTTGATATGTTTTCGCACTTAGAATATATATGACTTAAATTTCTAAAGACACGGTCGAGCTATTTTCCAATTGAAATTATTGACATTAACATTTGCAGAGATGTTAGCTGATCATCTAATCGAGTATTTAATTGATTGGAATTCGCGCTCGGCTATCGTTGTTGAGGCATCGTTTTGACGGGCGGAACATTTGATGCCTGCGGGCGAATAATTCTGGAGCAATAATGTCGACCGGGTGGGAAATGTCTCGGATCGCATTAATTCGAGCTAGGTCCCGTGCTACTTGGCAATGTATCAAACGTTTACTGCTCTCAAAAGCTACTGCGCGACCATAATGCGCCGACGGCGACGAGAGGAGAAACGGGGTTGTTGGAACACAGCAGGGTCGACTGACGCCGGGTGAAAGAGAGAGGAGGCTTGTAAGAGCGCCAGTTTAATTCGGGGTACGTTCTTCTTGAAGCGGCATCTTTTTTGCGGTGACACTCATCCGACGTAAAAACTCTGTCGCTTGACCGCGCGCTCCGCGAAAAATGGTGTTACTTTGTAAATAAAACTGCGGACGAAACTAATCTGACCATCTACTCTTTTCAGCCACGTTCTTGATAAAAATCTTATCGCGATAACGTTGATAAATAAAGAGATCCTTTATCTTCCCGATATTAAAATGTAATCTACATTTTGTCTGTTATCATTTAGAAGATTTATGAGACACAGTTGAATTTATTTTTAACGAAAAAGTGTTGAAATTTTGTCAGTGTTGAAACTTTGTCAGTAGTTTTTATTTATTTATTTTATTGTAAAATACAGAAAATGTATGCATCATACAGCATTAAATTATTAGATTAGATTAAATTTTATTCGATGTTATAAAATTTTTTACTACATTTAAGATAAGAATAAAAATCATAATAACACACACACACACACACACACACACACACACACACACACACACACACACACACACACACACACACACACACACACACACAGAGAGAGAGAGAGAGAGAGAGA
>Ga0157363_1007510_pt1 | contig 10319 bp, 2 predicted proteins | sample AttsexASBM1_FD_111477 | JGI IMG/M metagenome (GOLD analysis project Ga0157363, IMG submission 111477) | Fungus gardens microbial communities from leaf cutter ant in Ribeirão Preto, State of São Paulo, Brazil - Atta sexdens ASBM1 | ecosystem: Host-associated > Fungi > Mycelium > Unclassified ...
GCCAAATGTTAACGCTTTAAAACCACAAAAAGGCGGGAAGATATATAAAATTTAAATTGTTATTTCGGTTGTATCAAATCTAAAGCTCAGAACTTTTTTGTACACCTAATATATATATATAAAGAAAAAAAAATTATTTTATTTTATTGTTTAACAAAATATCCTCATAATTTTCTTAAATTTTTAATTTTTTTACCGAATTAAAGATTATTTTTTTACGAATTCAACTATGTGTAATATAATTACATTACGACATATTTTCGAGAATTAATTATTAACGCTTCCGTATATACGCTATTCATGCTCATATGCGTAATTGTCGCCGGAATATGTCTATCAAGCTAGAATATCAACATGAGCATAATCATATGAGACACACAGATTTAGTGCTCTTAATTTGTTGCTCCCAATTTTGTTACTTTAGCCGTTGAGCAAGAAATTATTTTTCTATTGGCTTTTTTTAATCTTCGGTGATCACACATCCTAAAAATTTTAAAATGGTCACATGAAGTCCAATCCCACAAAATAAAATCATTGCTATATCAAAAAATGAAGCTGTAGCAAGTTGAAAAAATTTCAGGACATTGTTTAAACATTCAAAATTGTGATCCCATTATTGAACTTACTAATTTTTGAATTTAAAATACTTAAAAAATTTTTTAATTAAAAAAACAGTCAAAAATGACTGTTTTTACTTAAAAAATTTTCACTTTTTAAATTTTTAATATTTTTTCATAAAATTTTAGAGTAGACTCTACAGAACGTATACTTATAGCAAACAAATAATTTGTTTGTGTTTATTCCAAAAAAGGTATTTATTTAGAAGATTTAAATTGGTTTTAAGTTGATTTTAGAGAAAAAAGAGATTATTGTAAAAAAAATTAATTTATTGATGATTGAAAATAAACAATTTATTTAATATAAAAAAACATAAGGTGATAATATTATTTAAAAAATTATATTATTTTAAAAATTTAAAACTTTTAATTTTGCCTTGTACAATTGACGCACATGAATGCACGGTATTCGTCACACATGGCACGTTCGCAGGATGGACAAGCTATTTTAGTTTTCCGATCGACGTTGCGCTTACATTGACCACAGCATTGTTTATAATAAAATAAAAGGTAAATAAATTTGATCATTATCGTTATTTATTCGTTGAACATCTTTATTGAGGATAACTGCGATACCCAGTTTCATATCTAAGCATAACTGAGGCGTAGTGTATCGCTCCTCTAAGTAAGGTCCTCACGAGATAATAAGATGTTTTGCTTTGCTGTTATAGTTGTCTTTATCCATCGTTCACATTTTTACATTTTAGCAATATTCGTGCATTTACAATTGCCTGATCTAATATTCCAAACAAAAATCTCATTGGTCATCTACACGTGAAAACTGTGAATGGTACAATTTATCAAAGCAATCTGTACCTTCTTTTATTGCATTATAATGCAAAATAATGTTGGATTTATCATTAATATTAGTAAATCTCGATTATGAAGAAGCAAGTAGAATGATTTTATTTTGGAATATTTAACAAGAGAATAATTTTGCAAGAGAATATTTTGGATACGTAAATTATACGCCATCTGAATGCATAAAAAATATACGTACTGCTCGAATATAAAAAAAATTAGGGTGTGCTAAAAATTTACTTACTTTTTTTTTCAAAAAATAGAACACAAAAATAAATTTCAAAAAAATTTTTACCTAATTATACGTCATATAGGAATCCGCTGAACCCCACCGCGAAAATTACTTTCGACGTGTACTACAAGTACCATACCACTGACAGTTCTGGTTGGATTTCATAGGTAGTACCTTAAACTATCGATAAATGTCACATATACAATTTTTACTGAATACTTAGAAATAGTTTAACTTGAAACTATCCTGGGGTCCACTGGATCCCTAGTGATTACCGAAGGTTAATAAAGTTAGAATGCACATTAAAAAAATAACAAAAATAAAAAAATCATACACATAATTTAGTATTAATTATGTGCTTTTAACATACCCTAATTTCAATTCCGATGTGCTACCCTTCATATCTGGAACAACTCCAAAACGTGTATTACACAAGAGAAAAGTACTAAAAAATAATAAAAATATATAAAAAAAAATATTCACGCTATAATTTAATGTTAGTTATGTGCTTTTAACATACTCTAGTTTTAATTTCGATGCACTATCCTTCACGCCTGAACCAATCTCAGAACGTGTATTGCACAAGAGAAAAGTATTAAAAATAGTAATAAAAATAAAAAATCATGCTGTAATTTAGTGCTATTTATAGCTTTTAATACTCTAGTTTCAATTTTGGTGTATTATCTCTTGGAGTTATTTCAGATATAAAAGGCGCGAAATTAAAACTAGGTTATGTTAAAAACATAATTAGCATTAAATTATAGCGTGATTTATTATTATTATTTTTTTTTTAATTCTAACTTTATTATAAGCAGAAAAATGATTTCTTGCTCAACGGCTAGACAAAATCAACAAAATCAGATTAGAGCAACAAATTAGCACCAAAACAACATTAATCCTCCGTGTGTCTCATGTGATTATGTTCATGTTGGTATTCTAGTTTGATAGACATGTTCCGATAATTACTTGTGCATGGATTACTTATTTACGGAAGCCTTAATAATTAATTCTCGAAAATATGTCATAATGTCATAACTATATTACACATAGTTGAATTCGTAAAAAAATAATCTTTAATTTGAAAAAAAATTGAAAATTTAAGAAAATTATGAATGGTAGGAATATGGGTGATACTTTTTTAAACATAAAAAAATAAAATAATTTTTTTTCCCTTTAAAGTAGTTTTCCTCTTGAAACTATATACTTACGTTTAAACATTTTTTTTTATCTTTTATATTTTCGACAATATTCGCCTTGAAAAAAAATACTGTTTTTTTTTTTAAAATTTCATTTCTTGAACATGAGCGCACGTATAAAAAAATACGTGTCTCTTAGATTATCATGTTTTACAATATATTTCATGGAGAATCAAATTGATTCCGGACAGTTGTGAAATTTCCCTTGTTCTTATTCCTTTATCCTTTATCAAGCTATGAATCTTGGATGAGCATTGATAATGTTTAAGATAATGCGAAAAATATAAGTTAAATTCTAATAATTTATTAAGTTGCTTAGTTAGGCGACGTTTCGTACTAGACGGTAGAGCGAGAAGTGATTTCTTGATCATACAACGAAGTAATGAGAACCAGAACAGTAGCATTGGATTCGCGAATTTTCACGATCATTCTCCGAATTAAAATTAAACTGTTATTTTAGAAACGTGAGTCAGAGCGAGTATACTAGCATAATATGAAACAACGTCGATCAACGTTGAATTAATATCAATTTGATGTCGAGCGACGTTGAATCACAGCATTAATGTTGATCAATCAATCATTTCTAGTTGGGCCGGAAAACCAGCTTACTCCCGAAGTGTCTACAGCTTCTACTGCTACTATTCATTGTAGACGATGCTAACGCATGTTTTCCCAGGCTATGGAAGTAAAGTTAGGAAAGAAGCTGTCGTGTCAGATGTATCGGAGGAGACGGCTTTAGGTGAAACGAACGTTGCCATAAATTATAAAGTTGTCGATCTTTGAGTTCATAGCATCAGATGGATCGCGCGCGTGAAAACGCAAGGAGTCGAGTGGCCGATTTAATGGCAGACCTGTAGTCAGCCAAATTACGAACCATGTGCCATCTGCCCGAATGCCATTCTTTTGAGAGAAACTACTATATTGTAGCTGCCGTTTAGCACTTGCCCCTCCCCGCCCTCTTTGTCGCAGTCTAGTCAATTTGTATTATGTCGAGTCAGTTTATGTAATTTCATGGTGTATTAATTAGTCGGAACTTTGTTGATCGCAACGACAGAAATTAATGTACGCGCTACATTTCCATTCCGGTTCGTATCAAAATTATCCAACCTTGTAACATATTTCTTGTTAGAGAATATGAGTTCTTGCATACCGGCGATAGACTTTACTTTCGCGTTTGATTGTCGTAAATTAGTCGTGCTGCGATCGTTCGTAGAGCCATGATTTAGCGAAATCTAATATAGTTATCTAAGCATTATTATCTAAGCATTATCATTATTCATGCGGATGCCGAGTCTTAACCAGGCCTATCGAGCTCAATTCTGTTGTACATCGACTTCTTCAATACACTTGTTATTTATTTACTAATTAATTTATGTGTTATTCTAAAGTTCGTGTTATTCTAAAGTTTATCTCTCTCATCCTCTAATAACTTTTCTGCCTTTAACGACTCACTCCTGTTACCGTAAACTGCAATTATCATGTAATATAAAAATTAACAAAAGAATGGCACGCTCTCTCGTACTAAGATTTATGAAGATGTATACTATATACTAAGATTTTACTATATACTAAGATTTTATGAAGATTCTGTCCGGTTATCGAGTTATCCTGTAAGAGAACTCCTTTATTTGAGAAATATAATAGATCACGCGACGAAGTTAGGGCTATCACTTGTGAGTACGAGATCATAGTTTATATTAAAATTGTATGTGTGTCTAGATAAAAAATGTTCCTGTTATACATACGAAGATCGGCGAAAATAAACCATTCATAAATATACTTCAAATAGGGTGTCCGGCGAGACTTCTGCGTGAATAGAGCGTGTGTAGAATAGACTGGATCGATAAGTCCTTCATCATTTTGTAATTTTCGTAGTAGTTAACAAGATATTAATTACTAAAAATTGCCGAAAATTGATCTTCAATAATTTTTTACTCAAATACTCAACTTTACAGAAAAATTGCAAGAGACAAAAATTGTTTATTTTCTTCTCATAGAACTCTAAGAATTTTTTTAGAATTTTTTAATACCATTTAATACATATTCTCTCATAGTAAAAAAAAGGAAATGTCGTACTAAAAAATTGATAAAAATTTCTGAAAAAATTCTTAGAGCTCTATGATAAGAAAATAAACAATTTTTATTTTTTGCAGTTTTTCTGTAAAGTTGATAGTATTTGAGTTAAAAATTATTGAAAACCAATATTCGGCAATTTTTAATAATTAATATTTCGTTAATTATTGCGAAAATTGCAAATAGTAGAGAACTTTTCGACTCAGTTTAGACCGTTCTATCTACATGCGCTCTGTGGCAGAAAACTCGCCTGACACTCTGTATAATATCTAAAATTTCTGTATCAAAAACCAAAATACTATTCAAAACAGACAAGTGGAAAATAGAATCTTCTAAAATAAGCAGCTTAAAAATAAATCATTGAAAAATAGATAAACATAGTGTGATATGATTGTAAGAATGATATATTTCCGGAGAAATATTATTCACTATACGTCTAGAGAAATATTAGAAGAGAAGAAATACTGTAGGTAGATATCTACTTACAATTATCTCAATCGTTCAGGCATAGCAACAGATCAGGATAAATCTGAATAATACGAGATTTATTTTTATTCTGTACAAAGTAGAAAACACAATCGATTTAACCGCTTCCGAAGACAAAAGAAGTCAGGATACATTCTTAGAGGGTGTGTCTTCTCAGGACATCCCAAAACATTATTAGAAATATGAACATTTCAGAGATTGATTTAATATTATGTTTTAATATAATCCTGCGCACAATAGCATAAGGAATTAGGAATAATGAATAAATGATTTTAACCTATCACAAATCGGATACATCGAAATATACGGTTTCTGATAGTTGAAATCGTTTATTCCTTATTCCTTCTATTGTGCGCAGGGCCTATCTTTGTAAAAATTATTTTAATTTTTTTATTAACCTTGATTCTTATGTAAAATCACGTTTGTAATTGTTATTTGCAAATTTGATAAAATCACAGAATTACGAATTAAATCAAATTCTAATAAACTGCAGCAAAATATAATTATTTTACTACATAAAACATTATAAATCAAATTTTGTTGTTTTATTTTTTTGCAGTTGGTTTCAGGACAAATTTATGATAATATTGGTTAATATTAGCAGAACTTTTTAACTGATTTTTTAGTTAATATTTTTTCGCCAATATTGTATAGCCAAAATATTCTTAAGATCGCCGAATTCACTACTATTCCGAATAATGAATGTTCTCGTGAATTAACGATGTAGAAACGTACCTGGATATTCTCGGCGGGAGAGATTCAGAGTCAATGTAGATTACTCGGTATTGTACTTTTGGCGCTGTATTTATATATACGTATGTTTGGTAAGGAATACGTAATAATTACGCACGAATTATTTGTAATTTAAGTCGTTAGCAAATGTTGCAGTTGTCCTTGCATTTGTATACGATAAAGAATCCCACGTGTAATAATTGATAAATACGTGTAATAATTGATAAAATTACATTACCGCTTTATATACAACGGTGATAAAAAATGTTAGGCACCTTATTAATTTAAGTTTTAGATCAGAAATTAATTTATGACATTTCTTGTAAATTATTCTTTATTTGAAGAATCCTTTAAACTTATATACAATAAATAATATACGATAACACTGAGAGAAAAATGTCAATTTTAATAATATTAATAAATATTTTTTTGAATAAAAGTGCCTTATTAAATATAAATATTTATTTATTTGATATAAGAAATAAATTTGATTTAACCATTTTTTTTTATTTAGCAAATATATATTTTCTGCAAATAAAAGTTATGATAATATTATTCAAATAATTATTCATTAAAATTTAGAAGAAAATATTTTTCTTTCATTAAATAGATAACAATGCAGATAAAAGAATTCCAGAATGAATAAAAAATATAAGAATGCCTAATATTTTTGGCAAGACTATAAATCGTTATTATCGGGTTTCTTATCAATATAATATTCTTCAAAAATATTTTCATTCAAGATCTTCCTATAGGACACAAACAATAGCTTTAATTTTCTTCAAAAAACATTAGATAAAAATTATCAAACAACTTACAAAATTTATTTGCATAAGTTACTTGAACGTATGTAGTCAGTTTAACAAAACTATTACCAAAAAAAAAAATCTAAGTGTACTTTATATCCGTTTCTTATTTCTTATTTTATCTCAAGTGATAATAGATTATTCGATTTTCAAAATATTATATGAAAAAGTTATGTTACATTACTTAACTAGAATGTTATAAAGAATTTAAAAAGATAATGGGACAAAAAAATTTAATTTAAATAAAAAAATTTTGTATGAAAAAACAATTAGCTGTTAGACCTTCAAATATAATAAATATAACAAACTATAGAAATCAATAATACTTTAAACGGTCTAGTTGGATTTTAAATGCTTGTATGATACTGTGTGAATTTGTATATTAAGTATGTAGTCCTTTGAAACATGCCGAAATGATTTTTTGATCTTGAAGTGCTAACTCTATTAAATTAACAGTAATGTCACGAGTTAAATTGACTAGCAATTTAATAATTTTTTATGCTTTTTTGCACTTTCGAACGATCTTAATAATGCTGGGTGACATTAATTATATTAAAATCTGTAAGTAATTAATTTTATAATCTTATTGCGAAAAATATTACCATAAAAAAAATATTACCATTAAGATCCAGCTAAACTTAAGGCATTGATTTCTACCAAATTTGTGTTACCACATATACAGTTATAATATATTATATTGTTTATTTACATCATCTAAATAAACGTTGTTCCTTCATGTGTCAATTATTGCAAAGAATATTACTAAGGCCTCGGTGATCTAAAAGCTTAGGCCTGCCCGAAAGCAAGAGATCTAGGTCCGACTCCCGGCTGAGGCAATATTTTTCATAATAAGAATTAAGTATTTACAGATTTTAATATGTCACCCAGCATTATTAAAATCGAAGATTGCGAAAAAGCATCAAAAATTGTTAAATTGCTAATTAATTGAACTCGTGATTACTGCGGTAGTTTAGCAGAGTTAGCGTTTCAAAACTGAAAAATCATTTCGGTGCGTTAAAAAAGGACTACATACGTAGTATAAAAATTTACACAGAATTATACAAATATTTAAGATTCAGCTAGTTTAAAGCACTGATTTCTAGATAGTTTGTTATCATATACGGTCCTATAATATTGTAAATATAATATATTGCTAATAATGGATTCTGCATTATAAAGAGTAAATAAATATTTCTAATTTCCCAAAAAGAAAGTACCCAAGTAGAACAAAAACGTTGAAAAAATATTGGAACAACATTTTTTCGAATAAACGTTGAGTAATGATTACAAGTAAATGTTTTTAAATTTTTAATACATTATAAGTATCTGTGTAGGAAATGTTAGATGTAACGATTAATTAAACGTTTATGAAACCAGTATAAAAACTATTATAAAACTTTTTTTTATAAAAGAATCATTTTAAAACTTTTACCTACAAATTTAGCTAACGTTTCTTCAACATCTATATAACCCATTTTATAATAGATTTTTCTATTATAAAATCCTGAATCTTCATTTATTGGAAAAAATGCGTGTAATTTTATATTGAAGTTATATGCTGAAAAATTACTTAAGTATGACTGGAAATTTTCTGGAAAAAAAATTTTCAATTATATTTAGATAATTTTCCGATCATCTACATGTAAAATTACATACATTTTTTTCAATGTTTTTTTTGTGATGCGATGCGCAGAATGCACATCCCTGACATATGAGTAAGTTGGCGAAGTGAGATACAAACAACATTTATAAATGTTGTTACCAATACTCTGCATGGAATGAAGAAATAAAATTCAAAATATTTCAAGTAAGACTTCTATTTATAATAATGTAATAGAGGGAGTTCTAACTCGAGCTCTAAGGAGGACGCGGGGGATTCTTCGGAGGTAGAGATATGACGTCATAACAGTAAGACATTACAGATTTTGGGGACTGCAGTCACGCACAAGACAACAGGGAATATTGCCATGAACAAAAACAATACAAAAAATAAATGACTATAAAATGAAAAGTTTTGCAAAGAGTATTTGCAGGTATATCCTCTAACCATTTTTCGGCCAAGATATGGCGTAATGTATCATAATTTTTCTAGAAACATCATTTATTAATTATTTTAAATAAATACAATCAAGTTTCATAATTAATCGATTGAGTGCCAACATCTGGCTGTTATCGAAATCAATGAAATGCAATGTCTCCCTCCCTTGATGAAAGAGCCTCGATTGTTTATTCTTTTTGGGAAGAGACATGACAATCGAATATGTTTTTGCAATATGGTATGTTTCTAGGTTAGTAGAAGAGTAAATATAAATTAAATTCGATAGAATTGTATTTTCATAAATTTTTATGAGGGCAGAAGCAAGTCTAAGATAAGTACATAAAGATTGATCGCGATAGAAATGATTGATATATTTCAAGCGCCAACATCTAGCTGTTAAAAATCATAATTGTGTTTTTATACATATATAAGACAAAAGGAATTGAAACACTTTAAGTGAAACATTTTAAGTGAAATTCTAGAATTTTAAAATTTCTTATTTAATGAGAATATAATTTTAAAGCATTCCTAAAAAAATTAGAAAAAACGATACATACTTCGGTGAAGAAAAGGTTACAGTATGAATTTGAGTCTAGATGTGTATGGTCTAGAAGAAGCGAGCTTTCTTAAAGTTTTTGTATAGTATACTGAATAATTGATGATTGTATAGTATACTGAATAATTGATGAAAAATATAGTGCATATTGTTCATAATATACCAGAAGAAGATCTGATAGACATCGTCGATGAAGTATTCGAAGATGTGAATTTTGAGGCAATAATGGACAATGATAAGGACGCATTATCACAGGATAGCGATTATAATAGCGATCAGAATGAGGATTAGAGTGACTAGAAGACACTAAGAGCAAAATAGTATAGCCTGAGGAAGTAATGGCACTGAATGTGCTGACAGAACAACGCACGATATTTTTATACAGGGTGATTCATCAATTTTGTACACATATATGACGAGATTAGCGGATATCATATATACACCATTCGTAAACATGTTGTCAAATCGCATGCAGCCATACCAGATGGCAAATATTAGGTGTACAACTTTGCTTCCGCCGTTTTCCTATAGATGGCTTTAGCGGTAAGTGATGATCGAAATAAATAGATCATAGACGTCATACAATAAACTTGGGTATCTGTCAACATAACCCCATAGAAACATTAGTCGATTTGTGTCTCATCATAAAGTTATTCTCGATTGAAAATGTCAGTTTACCAGCCAAATTCTCGTCATTTGCGGGAGGTTTTAATTTTTTGCTTCAATATGAAGAAATCTGCGGCTGAGGCTCATCAAATGCTCTCAAATACTTATGGTGAGGC
>Ga0157363_1007511_pt1 | contig 10318 bp, 4 predicted proteins | sample AttsexASBM1_FD_111477 | JGI IMG/M metagenome (GOLD analysis project Ga0157363, IMG submission 111477) | Fungus gardens microbial communities from leaf cutter ant in Ribeirão Preto, State of São Paulo, Brazil - Atta sexdens ASBM1 | ecosystem: Host-associated > Fungi > Mycelium > Unclassified ...
GAAAAACCTATTTTTTAATTAGACAGAAGATTATTAACTAATCAAATAATATTGTCAACAAGAATATATTCCTAATTTGAACAAATATTTTTATTATTTTCGTTTCACAATTCGTAAAAAAATCATCTCTTTTTGAATTATGATAATTTTGTCAATTTTTTTTAACCATCCTTTTTGAGTTATAACATTAAAAAAAATTTTTTTTAAATGTCACTTTTTTTAATTGTGATGTTTTAGCGATAAACTGACCTAATTTATTATTCATGATAATAATTTGAAAACCTCATTTTTATTTGTGTCATTTTTCAAGTAAGAGAATGATATTAAGCAAAATGAAATTGTAAATCATGAATAAATATTTATTTAATCTCAAGGTGATATTGTCATATAGTGGATACTTCTTGACTTGAACCAAATGCAAATATCATATCCGCAACGTATCTTTTGAAGTTGATCTTTTGAAGAACAACCAATGAAAAAATAAGTTTTGCTTGGACAACATCATTTCGTGCAGTAGGCATCGGTGAGGACAAACAAATGTTCTGCGAGCCCATGTGGCGCAGAGTCGCCGTTAGGTGTACAACAGACCTGTCACTTTTTTCCACTTCCCGCTGAGGTGGTGATCTTTAAATGACCCTGTGGCTCGGATCACATGCGTTTGCACAAGTGTGCGTGTTGGCGTTTGTGAAAACATCGGATCGCTTGGCGCAGGTCATCCACCGTCTGTTGCTGAGAAGTCTTTTGTTGTGCCGAGTGCGACTGGTCAAACTGGAAGAAGATATTCTTCGAACTGGCAACATTCCTTTTTGGCAGACGGCGATAATTTCGCACCTTGCAAGGACAACCAACGATGAATGAAAAGAAATGAAACGATAATATAAATAGATCAGCATGATGAAAGTTACGTCGTGTAAAATAAAAAATTATTTTGGTCGCCCAATATTGGAAAATATTCTGATAGACTGTATAAATCTTTCGTATCATTTGGCACAAATTTTACTCTCAAATCTCTCTGAAATAAAGAGGAGAGCAGAATCCAGTTCTCCTTATTGCTAAAAATTATATATCTTTTAACAAATTTCCATTTTTTTCCTCATTTTTGCTCAAATTTTAATTTTTATTATAAAGATTTTAACATTTAAAGATCCAGACTGCAGACAAAAAAAATAAAAATATGATTGCAGACTAGTTAAAATACTTCATTTTCTTTCCAATTAATGTATATCTATCATCATAATGTATATTCTATATATAGTGTAAGAACATATAGTTACATTAAAATTTTTTTTCTTTTTCGCAAATTAAGTACTTTGAATAAAAAGTTATAACTAGAAGAAATTGAGGATATTACATTTGAGGATTTTACTATGACGCACAGAATTTTCATTTATAGAATTTCCAAATAGTAAACATAGGGAATAAAAATATGATTGTAAATGGAGAGCTAATAGACCCATCTAGTTTTTTTCCAGGATGAATTATCCATAATTCATTGTATGTCGTTATCATTATGTTCCAGCTTCTGGAATTTCAAATGTACAATCCACACGCGATGTAACTAAATATAAAAATATCTTTTCCAAACAAAATATTAATAATCATATCGATAAAAATTCGAACGATCTTTCTGATAAAACCAGCGAGCATATCTTCGCTTTCTATCAATTTTCTGGTCGCGGTATCACACGGAAAGTTTACTCCTTTGCGCAAGCGGCTCTTTGTCAGTCATGGTCGTTATCTTTTCTATCGGCAATTTAGGTAGGGAGATCCTGCGACAGGAGAGATAACTATCCTTCAAGCGATAATGCCGACGGTGACGTCGTACAGTGGAAATGCCGGAAGTTCAACGATCTCATTGCCACTAGTCCGTACTAAATAAACTCGAGAGGCATTTTCGCGCAACGCATGACAGTTTTGCTGTTGTTTTTATACAATATAATACAATATACTATATAATAAATATAATATTTGTTATAATAAATTTTCAATATCGCGCTCGTAATATTAACTTAATTAATATCGATCGTAGTATTAACTTAATTATAGTATCGATCATAATGTAATATGCAGAAATAATAAATATGCAAACAGCTTTAAACCGAAAGATAATTTATTACTTGGAAAACATTATTGATAATGAATTCTAGGGCAAAGAGATAATTTATCTTCGCGAAGAGAAATTTTGATATTTAACATCGGATGCAGCTTGTAACAGTCCCATGGAATTGAGGGCCTAAGTTAATTTTGAAAGAAAAAAAAAACGCTTTTAGTGGAAAATGAAACGTTTTGTACCTGGAACATAAATGCAACCTTGACTCAACAGCCGGCCGAGGCGAGGAATCGGCTTGATCGTAGGATCAGCCGTTGCACCTGTCAAGATATGTAATTTAATTCCACCGTTCCAGTTTCGTCGCGCGCTTGTTTTCGTTACGATATCGAAAGCGTCCATCATACATCAAACAATTCAAAACATTCTCGCTCATTCTTCACTGGTTTACTTATGTATACGAGGAGTTTAATGACGACATAAGAATTCGAATTCAACATTATTATATTTGTTTCCATCAATGTATAGAGTAATTTTAATTTCATAATCAGTTTAATATTCCTCATGTTTTGCTACTATCAAAAATTAGAATTAGAAAAAGATGAGAAAAAAACTATATAAAAAGTGTGAATTGATTTCCATCAATGTAGATTAACTTTAATCTCGGTTCAACTTGTTCTTTTTAATGTTTAGATTTAAAAAAAGATGAAGAATAATTTGAACCAACACACACATTACAGTTAATTTATATTAATGGAATCAGGCAAAACAAATCGAGCAAACAAGTTCTAATGTTTTATAGAATTAGAAAAAAATGAAGAAGAACCAAAATTAAAGTCAATCTAATTAGTAGAAACGGGCATTATTAGTTATTATTAAATACACTATTAGATATCAAAGAAGCAATGATAACTTAATTAAATAATGTTTTGTTATTTTTAACTTTTTTATATGTTAATAATTAATTCTGTGATTAGTTTTGAAATAAACAACGTCTATATTACGTATGCATTTAGTAAATAATAAATTAAATTTGAATTAAATTTAATACATTTTTTTTTAATCAAATTCAATTCCATTGTTATAGATAAGTTAAAGATACATTGAATAGGAACAATGACAATTCAATAAAATAAACCTACAGAAATAATTAAAAATAATGCAAATTGGGTATAATTTAATAATATGAATTTAATAATATATGAGGGGAAGAATGAAAGAAAATTTTTGTATGGAATACAATTTTTAGTGTCCCCCGAGTTTCCGATATCAACGAGCATAACAATACATTGAATTTTCACGACATTGCAAGTCGAACCGAATCGCATCGGATTCTCAGGATGAATTCCCAAGAGCGAGAGCGGGAGCCAAAACGGACGACTATTCGCCTCGGGGACACGAGAATTAATTTGCGGCTGGGCCCGGGCGCGCTTGCTCTCGCTCGCCTAACTCTCGGGTAACTATCGCGTGCGGATATGCGCGAGGTTCGATGTGGCACAACTCGCAACTGCGGCAGAGCCTACTCGTATTAACGCGCCAGGATAGAATTCGCTAACTGCGAATCGTTTCGTACATATCTCCGCGACCCGCGAGGATCGATACGGTCGCCATGACAACGGAGCTCCTCTCTCACTCTCTTTCTCTCTCTCTCTCTCTCTCTCTCTCTATCCTTCTCTACTGTAGGGATACAGATACTGGGATACATCTCAATACGAGTGTACTCTCTCTCTATCTCTTTTCCTCCCTCAACCCTGCCAACCGCCACTTTTCTACTTTATTCGCTTTTTTGTCTCCCCTCGACTCTGACTCTTTGTCTCCTCGCTAACTTTTCACCCGATTCAGTTTTGCACCGATGTATTTTTTCAATCCCATGGGTAGTAATTATTGAGATCGAGACGAAGAGGAGGGATAAGCCGTGGGAAAGAGAAGACGGAGAGATCTGAAACGCTCAGCGGCGTCCATAAATCCGGACCAGTAGGATTGCTTCTCTTTGGCAGGACTTTCTCAAGTAAATTTGACGGATTCGCGAGATAAGTAACATCGATTTTCTCACGTAAGTACGAGAAACCGCGCGACGATGCATTCCACAGAAATGGCACATTAATCCCCTTCCTCAACGTGACGTGAACATGCATGGGAGATAATTCTGAACGGAATTATTTAAGCATATGTGTCTACGAGAATGTTACTTCTATAGAGCCGTTATTCAGCTTACTACTGCCGATATTGTTCACACTGCATGATCTTATTAGCTTTGAGAGCCGTAAAATCCACACACGGACGGATATATGGTATATGCGTGTGTGCATGATATATTCAGACACGAGACGTTGCCCGTTCTCTCACTGTCCCAACTCAATTAACAGTTTTCCTATATTAATTAAATTCATGGACCAAACTGTGCGCGACACTCGATCGTTAAAGTGCGTTTACTCAACGTCTTAACTGTTTTTAGCGAAAATGTTGGATTTCGCGACAATTATCAATTATATTGCGATACCTTTGGACTTAAAAGACAATTTTTTGTTCTAAATTACAAATTCATCTGATTACTACGGGCTGATAACTACGAGAATGAAGCTTACCGAAAAACTATTTGTATTTGAACGATCGTGCGACTACGATGGAACTCTGGGAGAAAGAAAGGGAACATCGTGATGAGACAGGCATCGCTCAATGAGATCTCCAAATGAGATCCAGTCCGTTTTCTCTTTCGTCAAACCTAGCCAATTAATCGTGAATTCATTCCGATAAGTTCTAAGATAATGAGAGACGAGAGTTTTTCGTCTTACACGCGAATTAACGAATTGGCAATATGATGGAAAATTAACTGAATATATAATGCGTACCAAGAATTGCAAAATCGAATTTCTGAAATTAAATTTATCTTATTAATTTGATAATTAAATTGGAAAATTAAATTGGATGATTAAATTTGATCTTATTAATTGGATACTTAAAGTCATAATAAAGTAAAGAAGTAAAGTTCTTTAAATCTTTTCAAATAAGAAAGCTTGAATCTCTCTACATAAAAAATCCTAATTTCGTTCAAAGAGCAGAATACAATTAAAATCATAAATGATTAAATTTTCTCGAGCGAGTGAACCTTATTTTGGATAATATACCGTGAGATATTTCTCGGTCTGCCAATTTAGATGCTTCAAAGAGTTTCCACGTTTTCGTTCGTTAGTATAATGAGATGAAAAAAATTGGCTGCTCTTTCACATATTATTTGTTATGAATAGATAAAGAACTCAAGACAATGGCTTCACATTCATATAGATAGCAATCGTTTCGTGAAAAGAAAACGCATTGAACACGAATCGAATTCTCTTTTAGCTCGATCGAATGGACCGTTTCCTCTCGATCTCGACGACACTCTCACAATTGCTCGCGCACAGAACTCTCGTATCGTATATTATGGCGATTCGTCGATCGAATAAAGAACGAAAAAGACGAAAATAAAGATAAATGCTGCTGAAGATCGATACGCGAAAATTCTAGAGAATGCTGTCATGATTTTAGTAGCATTATAACCTAAATTTTATTTGGACTAATTAATTTATACTGAGAAAACTAATGCAACAATGGTTCAATTAAGCAAATCGGTTTATGAATTTTCAGTGTTAATAAATAATTTAATCTTTATAATGTTATGAGATTATCGCGACAACAAAGAGTGTAATTAAAAGGGTTGAATTATTTATTAACACTGAAAATATGTATATAATTGATTTGTATTTAATTGCTGCACTGAGAAAAACGCTATTAAATTTCTCTATATTCTCTCTCTCTCTCTCTCTCTCTCTCTCTCTCTCTCTTCTTTAAATAAATCTGGTAGTTGGTTGAAATTTCATATTCTCAAAAGGAAAACGAGATTATGTTTATTATAAATTACAATTAATTTATGTTTCATTAAAATGTATAACATGACATTATGTATATCATATTATACGCAGATGACTTTTACTATTTTCCTGCTTTCGACAGAAAATATGACGTAATACGTATACGATCCCGAGGGCGCAAACGACAGAAATAAAATGTAAATTTCCCACGCGGGTACTTGAAAGATTTAAGAAACTGTTACCATTTTCGCTGTATAAAATGAGAGCAGAGTAGTCCGTAGCCATACAATCTACGTTGTCTAACCCTGCAACGCGTTTCTCTAATAATTTATCTCGCGCCTCGTGACCCACGTGCTCGCCGTCCTTTTATTAAGCCGTAAATTAATTCTTTCAAATTGAGCTCTCCCATCGCAGACTTTATATCGTAGCCAGGCCCAACCTGGATCGTAAAATTTAAATGCAGTGGTAGGAAGTTGAGGCGCAGCTGCTCGAAAATGTAGGAGGCAGTGACTCATGAGAAATCCGAATCGCCATGACAGACGGTAGGAATTAAAACACTTGTGGATTGAAAGACTTGTATACTCGATGAAATTAATAAAAAAAAACGTCCTAATAAGTCTTATCATAAAGTACTACAAATATTAAAAGGAATCATTTACAAAATTCATAATAATTCATATGTTTAAAGCTACGCATGATTCAGAAAATTAAAACTTCGATTTATTTCTATATGGAAAAAAATTAGGTGGTTCAGCAAAGCCATAATTTCACTGAAAAAATATTTGATTGAAAATGAACGAACCAGAAGATTCTGATTAGATCAATCAGAATTCCAGTTATTTCAACTACAATAGAATTCTAAATTTAATCAAAAAATTCTTATTCTTCCATTTTCAAGAATTCCAATCAGATATTTTTCTCAGTGTTGCGCAAGTATTTATAAGAAGATTTTAACAAAAACATTATGTCATGATTCAACAAAAAAATTGTGTCTGTAAGCAATTATTAGTACACTAAGTCAGCTAATTCTTTGCTATAATAAAAATTACTGATGTAACAAGTTTCCTCCATTACAGCAGCAAAAGTCATCTTAGTCAACATGTTTTATTAAAAATTTCGATCTATATATTGAATTGATTTTAGAAAGTTATTTTTGCTTGCATTAATAAATTTGCTGTGTTATTACAATAAATATGATTATCTACAATCGCTAATTTTATTCTATACAACTTCGCTAACATACAAAACTAGTCCGTATATTACGGCTATATAAATTTGTTAAATTAGTGAAGTTTTTAATTGTTTTAACAAATCTTTTTTTTGTGTACCTTCTTCTTTTGTCTTCGCATTCTTGACAATTTAATTGTAATTGTTCCTTTCTTGTAATTAATTTTTATTGTAACGTCATTATCTCTAATTAGCTCTATTGTCGTACGCAACGAGTGCGAGCTGCATCGGAGTAAACACGCTGGTCCGAATATGTTATATGACTCATGCATAAAGAAAGTTCTACGAAGTCTCTTACTCATTCTTTAGGAAGACATTCTGATTCAGGAAGTTCCTTGAAAACCTATTCCTTTCTCCGCGAAAAATTACTTATGAATCAACATAATTGGCATCTTGTACAAATTGAAATTCTAGTGTCAGTTGTAGCATCCTCAACTTCCGCGAGTTACAGTAATTTCTTTTCAGACAAAATATTTAATTTACGAAAAAGAAAGAAAGTTTAAACACAATCATATATTCTTACGATACATTCTATAGAATGTATATTGTAATGATACATGCATTAATTAGAAGGAGAATAAAATATTTTAAGATCACCGATTTCTTTTTTTCAATTTTTCTATTCTTTTATTGAAAAAAAAAAATTACCATCGAGCAATGACAAAACACGATAAAATAGTAATATACGAGGTACTATGTGCAGTTTTTTTTCCAGAGAAATATTGAGAAATATTGTTGAAAAAGACTAGTCTCTCAGCCAGATCTACGAGATATCACCAGCTTGTGTCAATACCAATCTTCTCGTAGCACAATCCTATCGACATCGCCGCCAGCACACGTGAAAATACAGTCTCAACTCGCGTGTTCGCACTTTTCCCTTCCCTATCGAAACTGCTCATTCGTTTAGTGAACGAAATACAAAAAGCGTCAGAGTTGCCGTAGTTTAAGATTTTCAAAATTGCAGACAAGAAGCGTCTACCTAGCAGGTAAAAAATCTTTTTTTAGCTAAACGAAATGAGTGCAAAAATTTTTTCTTGCGGATTTTGAAAGCGCATAAATAGCGCATTATTATATAATTTATTCATTAAGATTTTAAATAGGGGGGAAGGGCCAGGTAAGAATGAGATGCGTAAATATCTTTCTATTTTACGCATACCTAATTTAGTTCATTTTATCTTAAGTAGGTAGTAAAAAATATAGCGGACCAAACATATGATGGTGTCCAATCTTTTACTTGACGATCTCTAGTCGTAGTAACAATTATGCTCTCATGAACTAATATTTGCGTACACTATAAATTTCAAAATTCTTTGAGAAAGAGTCAGGGAGTCTGTCAGTCAAAATTCTGAAAATAGAGAACTAACTTTACAGACATGACGGACTCGACCGAGGCGTAATGGACGTTATATGACATTTGTGCAGAGCCGACGATGCGATGTTTTCTCGCTCGTTAAGACACATTTATTTTATTTTCAACGCCGACAAAACACCTGGAACAGGCGGCCAGCGACCTCGTTCTCGAGAGATTAAAATTTATGCCAGGCCTGCGTTGCTGTTCTCAACCTGCACCTGCTGCCCCCGCCGCTGCCTCAACCGTGCTATAATCTTATCGAACGACGTTAATCCGCTCGAGCCTCGGTCGTTGCCACTTCTATTGTTGTAGGTCGGAATGGATCTCACCCCTACGCGCTCATTTTTGAGCGGCAGGGATGCACTGCACAGGAGGAGAATCTTCAATCTTAATGTTAGGATACAGGATTAATGAAATGTGTAAAAATTCGAATATAATATAGGAATAATTGCGATAATCTGAAATTGAATGTTACCAAAAAAATAGTTTCAAGATTTCTCTAAAAAACAGAGAAAAATTCATAGAGAGGAAGAAAAAAATGTAATCAGACAAAAAAATGTAAAAAAAGTAAATACTGAAGATTTTAAAGATATATCAGATATACAGCTTCTACAAAAAGAGACTCGAATTGGAAATTTATATTTTCCGTATAAAAACGAATGTTACATAAAACAGTTCAATAAAATCAATATTTATACTTGATATAATTTTATAATTTAAATGAAAAAAATTTTCTTATTTCATCTTAATTATTTTTGAAAACCATGTCCTCTTCTTTATTGAAATAATTTTTTTTATCTACGTTCTAAATCGCTATCAAACTTTTTATATTATTTTAAATCAATATTAAAAACAATATTAAAAAATCTATAATTTTTTCATAATTTTTTCGTAATTTTTTTTTTATTAAAAATACGTCTAATACAATCTTAACCCTTCTTATTCAAAGATTAATCCTAAGGAAACTTTTAAACCCTTCTCTCCAAACCCATTTTCAGATTACAACTTATATCTCTTTTTTAATTATCTATCTAATTTAACCCTAAGATCTCTCTCTCTCTCTCTCTCTCTCTCTCTCTCTCTCTCTCTCTTTCTAAATTCTGCAAAAATGTCAGATGATCTGAAATGACATTAAGCTCAAAGATTCTCTCATTAACGATAGATTCTTAAACAAATTTGAAATATGCAATTTTTTTTAAACCTGTTATCTTTTTTCTTTGTCGGTATCAAAGCTAATCGCGTGTATAAAGAAGGCCATGTTCGGTCGCCGCTGCGACTGGTTCTTTGCGAGTTACAACAAAGCCGCAACTGACTCTGAGGCCCGTTCACATTAACGCGTCGCCACGTTAAGCGTATATTTTTAGTGCATCGAGCCGGAGTGAACTAGACGAACGGGATGGCTACAAAACTGTTCTTAACGAGAGGGTTTCAACCGAGCTTCGTTTGTATTCTTATCCTTTTAACGTCTAACTGTGTTATTCGCGCGCCCATTGATCATGAACGAATTACGAGAATTTAACGTATAATAGTATACAATTACTTTTTATGATTTTATAAATTAACTGACTAATTTTCAATTCTTTTTCTTACCGAAATGGAATAAACCTCATATTTTCATCATATATAATATAAAGCACTTCAAGCCATCGCTGTTGAAATTTCATAAAAGAAAAATCAACTTAAAATTCGCTAAATAATTTGCAGATCAAAAGATGTATTTGATACGAGACTTTATACATTTTGTAATTATCATTTAATTAATAAATTACCAATTACTAATAATCAATTGTGTCATTATTATTTATTGCTTTACAACATAAAGTTAATAATTAATTTCATTGATAA
>Ga0157363_1007512_pt1 | contig 10318 bp, 5 predicted proteins | sample AttsexASBM1_FD_111477 | JGI IMG/M metagenome (GOLD analysis project Ga0157363, IMG submission 111477) | Fungus gardens microbial communities from leaf cutter ant in Ribeirão Preto, State of São Paulo, Brazil - Atta sexdens ASBM1 | ecosystem: Host-associated > Fungi > Mycelium > Unclassified ...
AAAAAATATAAAAAATATATTTCTTTTTAAATAAAAAGTACCTCACAGAAAATAATGGATCTCACATATATATTATAGTGTATATATATATATATATATATATATATATATATATATATATATATGTATGCAGGGTGTCTTACAACTACTGAATTTTCTCTTAAGGACATATTTTTGAGGTAATTTTGAGACGAAAATCCAAATACAAAAATATTGAGACTATAATAATTTTTTGAATTATAAGCTAACTTTAAATGCTTATAAATAAAAAACTTTTAGAGTCTGTATTATTATTTCTGGATTCTTTTAAACATTCTAAGACGAAAATCCTAATACGAAAATATCGAGGCTATAATAGTTTTCGAATTACACACTATCTTAAAAGGAAATTCGGTAGTTGTGAGACACCCTCTGTATATTGGAAATATAATGGAATTTAAATGTCAAAATTTCGGGATCGTGTAAGGGATGGATAAATTAAGAAAAAAGTCCTGTAGAGATATATTCGTTTTGCTTCGTTTTGGAGAAAATCGCAAAAAAGACAAAATGTAATTTTCATTTTTGTATTTTCTCATTACTTACTTCACGTTGTTATAAAAATGTAGAAAATGTAGAAAATGTTGCTTGATGTAGATATTGTTAAAAAAAATGTTGATCTTTTGCAGCATTGCATCTAATACGTACAACTAAACATTGATCTAACGATATTTGGTGCACTGCAGCTTCGATTTAATTTCTCAACTGTTTTCTTGAATTAATTGACGACGAATAAACCTCCTATTTCAAGATCTCCACACAAAGAAATCCAATGGCATCAGATTAGGTAATCGAGGTAGCCAAGGAATTATTCATCTACTATCATTCACATTCAATTCATCGTTGTGGAAAATGTCTGTCTAATCAAGTTCGAGTAGTTCTACTATAATAAGTTAGACACCCATCAAATTGGAATCACATTTTAATCCATTGCTGCAAATGAATGCCTTCTACATAATCAAAGAAGTCAATCTCCAAAAATTCTGTATATCTGGCTGCATTTAATTCATCAGGTAAAAAAATGATTCCATTAGACAAAAACAAACAAAAAAGTTTTCACCTGAAAACGGAATTATTATTATTGTTTTCGTATATGATTTTAGCGACGATAATATTTTAGAGGCAAGAACGAAGCAACTACGTCTTGTCTTTTTTGCGATTTTCTGCAAACCGCAGCAAAAACGAGCATATCTCTATAGGAGATACTTTTTTTCTTAGTTTATTGATCCCCTACACGCTCCCGAAGTTTTGACATTTAAATTCCAGACACTCTGTATATCCTATTTTAAATAATGCAATAATGCAAGATTTCTCGAAAATTATAGTAGATACGGAAAAATGATTCAAACAAAAGTTATATGGTTCGAAGGAGGACACAAGAAGGCACTGATTTGATTTTGGATCGCCAAGATCAGGTCAAGGTCACATCGATTGTTTTTTAATGGAATAATATTTTTGATGGCAGAATCTAAAAGCTGGTGAGTTTTTCAAAACTATTATTATTTTCCATAATGTATTTTTCAAGTTGAAGGCTCGAAAGTTACAGTACCGATACGTAAGGTATCGACTAAAACCTCTTGAATGTTATTTGGGATCATGTACTGGATAACATTTGTCAAGATCAAAATTTGGAGATTATTCCTCTTATTTTCATTTTTGTATTAAAAATTTATTTTTACAGAGATACAAATATATTTATCTCTATTGATCTTGATTTAGATAAATGTTATCCAGAACATGATCCCAAACAACATTCAAGAAGTTTTAGCGTCGGTCGGACACTTTGTATAATGCTAATGCTGGCAGTACTGTAACTTTTAAGCTTTATAAAATTGAAAAGTAATGAAAAATACTTTATTACAATGTTTTGAAAACTCTTGATATCAGATTCTGACATTAAAAATAGGATGTTTCATTAAAAAAAAATCGATGAAAAATTGACTTTGACTTGATCTTGATGATACTATCCAAAATCTAACTGATAAAAATAAGTAAATAGATCTTTTTAAGCCTCGTAACTTTTGTCTGAAACATTTTTCTACAAAATTTATATTTTCCGAGTCATTCACCAATCTTTTTTCCCCACTTTGTATACATATATGTATATACACGAGTGTTTTAGACCACATATACATCCCTTTTATCTTTGTAAGGTCCAATTGTAAAAGTGTTCAGACAAAAGTTGTTTAAAAAAGATATATTTACTGATTTTATCAGTTTGACCTTGAGTGGCGTCGCCAAGGTCAGGTCAAGGTCATATCGATTTTTTAAAATGGAACACTATATTTCAGAATTTAATAACCAATATCGAGAGTTTTTCAAAATACTATAATAAAATACTATAATAAAATTATTTTTCATTGATAAAATTATATTTCAATTATTTTCACTTTTCGAATTCGATTATAGGGCTCGAAGATTACACAGGCATTAGCGTACGCAAAGTGACTGATTAATGGCTAAAATCTCTTGAATGTTCAGGATCATGTCCTGAATACTATTTCAAGATCAAAATTATTGAAGATTGCACCTCTTATTTTCATTTTTACGTAAAAAATGAATTCTTAGTAAAAATAAAAATAAGAAATACAATCTCCAATTGATCCACAACATTTAAGAGGTTTCAGCCGTCGGTCAGACACTTTGTGTAATGCTAATGCCTTCGGCATACTGTAACTTTCGAGCCTTAACTCGGAAAGTACTCAATGAAAAATAACTTTATTATAGTGTTTTGAAAGAATCGACATCGGCTATTAGACTGAAATAAAAAGTTGTGTGATCCATTAAAAAAATCGATGTGACCTTGATTTGACCTTGGCGACGCCACTCAAGGTCAAACTGATATATTAATAAATCTTTTTAAGCCTTACAACTTCTGTCTGAGCATTTTTATAATTGGACCTTGTCCTGCGAAGATAAAAAAAGAGTGTATGATTTGAAATACCTGGTATATATATATATATATTTATTAATATTCAAAATTCAGGTAAACTTGTATTTATATTAGAATTAGAAAAAACTATCCGCACATAGTAAAAAATTTCTTAAATACTAGTACATAATAGTAATAGGTTTAATATATGATAAAAATTTATATGTTATGTGTGTTTGTATATGTATGTGTGTGATAAAAAAATTTATAATATTGTATTACATTATGTATTAATGTACTTTTTCAGTCAAAAATTAGCAGGTTACCAGCATATTTAACCATACAATTTGTACGGTTTTATTACAAGGAGAAAGAAGCAATTAATGCAAAAATCTTGAAAGACGTTAAATTTCCCTTGGATTTTGATGCTTTTGAATTATGTAGTTCAGAACTTCAATCCAAACTTGTACCAATGCGTGAAAAGTTCAAAAAATATGAAGATACTTTGGTAGAGGAATCTTGTAATGTAAAAATTAAAAATAAAGAAGATAGTGGAAAAAGGGAAATGAGAAAAGAATCATTCTGGTTTAAGGATGGTAAGAGAATAAAAAAAAATTCAATAATTAATCATGTTTCGAAATTTCGATACATTGAACACTTAAATATGCATATTGTAGATTTGGGATCAAATAATAGTGGTTATTACAAATTACAAGCTGTTTTGACACACCGAGGACGTTCCAGCAGCAGTGGTCATTATGTCGGTTGGATTCGACAAAAGGGTGATACATGGATGAAATGTGATGACGATGTTGTTACAGCCGTTACTAGTGAAGAAGTTTTAAAACTCAGCGGAGGTGGTGATTGGCATTGCGCATATGTTCTTTTATACGGTCCTAGAATTTTGGAGGTAGAAGTGAAAGATACAAAAGATAATTTAGTTAATGCAAACAATACTGAAACTAATAAATAATTGCTTTAAATTATAATAGATAAGAAAATGCTTGGGGGTTACTAGCTTCATACAAATATTTGTTTGTTCTGGATATGAATTAATATAACAGTTATTAAAAAATTACGTGCTACAATGATATTTGGAATAATAATTTTATCAGGTATATAGAAAATAATCTACTAAATAACTTAATACTTTCAATAATTTTTTTAGATAAATATGAGACCAAAAATAAATTGGTTACAAAGACCTTACTGATTTCTATTGTTTATAAAGTTAACAATTAATGTCATTAATGTCATTAACCAAAATATGCACGTAGAATATTGCTGTATACAGAAATAAGCATTATTATATCTGAATACAGAAATAAGCATTATTATATTTATTGTCTGTTTATTATATGATGCTACTATGTAAATTTTTATTTACATTTAAGATATAAATTATATACAAAATCTGTACATTTTAATGAAAAGCATAAGATGGAATGCTCTTTTATAATTGTTATATGCTATCGAATTTCATAATTTTGAAACAATTCAAATTTTTCTTACATGTATGGTGATAAAAAATTATTTTTACAGGACGTATTTTTTGAATAGTAATTAAAAATTACAATTAAAATTACAAAAGAAAATACAATTAAAATTCCAAAGATTAAATCAATAAAAGAATATAAAGCTAATGAGAGCTGACACAGTTGTACATGTGTAATAAAAAATAATATATATATCAATCACAGACGTTTTGACCATAAAATTAGATCATTTTTAGTGTAACAATAAAATCCTCGGAATCAAATTGATACGTTGTAAAACAATAAGCGAATGCTATCAATGAATCATCGTTAGACCGTTGTCCAAAATTAAGAATTTTATTATCATCTATTATACTTAGATTGTACCTAGCATAATGATGATCTGTTATGACGCGATGTGATTATAACTGTGTCTTGAGAGATAATAACTGTCTTAAATAAATGTCTTAAACAAACACGCTCTCAAGATCAATCACATCGCATTATAACGGATCATCTCATTATGCTGGATGCAATCTAAATACAATAGACGATAATGTTCTTAATTTTGCAACAGCCTAATGATGATTCATTGACAGCATTCGTTTATTATTTTACAACGTATCAATTTGATTCGGAGGATTTTATTGTTACACTAAAGATGACCTAATCTTATGATTAAAATGTCTGTGATTGACATATATGTTATTTTTTATTACACACATACAACTGTATGTTTTCATTGGCTTTATATTCCTTTATTGATTTTTTGAATAGATTTTTTTTTAATTGTTTCCACTTAGGTTATCGGAATATTCTTAATTAATGGTTTCTGAAAGGACTGGAGATTTCTTTTATCTTCTTCGTAATAGTCCCGTCTCCTGCCATGGAGTCTTCTCTTGTTTTTTAATGTTTGGATGATCCCCATGAATGGAGTAAATTTGGCCAGTAGCCAAGATCTCTCCAATTTTTCATAGACTTTCCCGGAATTCTTGGAAAAGGCGAAAAGATATGAGATTTAAAATCACGAAGTAAGAAGTAAGGAGACTCAACTCCATGAAAAAAGGTGGAATCATTTCATAAGCCGAATTAGGAGGGAATCCGCTACTGGAATACTACTAATTTAGACACTATTTGCAATATCAATCTTAAGACTTAAACAGAATAGGCACAGGCAGTAAGAAATAACGAGTCCACGAATCCAATCAGAGCTTTGATGTGTAAGTTCGATATATCCCAAAAGCTTTGAATGGCTCGTTATTCCCTGTTATCTGTGTCTATTGTGTTTAAGATTTTAGGTCTGTTTTCTGCATAGAATTTATAGTAACTGGAAGGGGAATACAGACATCGAACTACGAGCAACATCTAAAGGACAGAAATATCTTTCTATCCTCTTCTATTCTCTTTTGACACATGCGCAGAAAGAAGAAAAATCGCTGAGCAGGAATACATCTTCTGTCTCTCAGATGTTGCTCACATCTTCCATTTATTGCTTAGATAAATTCCCCTTCCAGTTACTATAAGTTCTATGGTTTTCTGTGGCTGAACTAGTGTACACTTTTAGAGTACACTTTTAAAATGAGATGAATGTTTGATATTTGTCGAAAGCAAGAAAGAGAATTCTAGGCTAGAGATCTTTTTTTATTGCTGCATTCTAAATCTGTACAATAAATTGAAGTGAAATAAACATATATTTGTTTCACTCAACTTATTGCACTGTGTACCAGTTCAGAAAGTGCAACAATAAAAAAAAACAGATCTTAGCAGTCTAGTGCAGGAAGAGAAAACAGATCATTTACTGGCTTTATATCACATTTTATCTATTTTAATACCTGCGAGCCTATTCTGTAATTCTTAACGCAAATATTGTTATCATTGAGTGTTTTCCAACAACGTATACAGATAACACAGTGTAGTGATGCCGATTCTTAGATCATTGCATTGAGAATCGATTTTTTTTTGTTCTTAAAAAAGCGATTTTAAATCGATTTTTTTATTGATTCTTTTGGAATCGATCCAATTTTTCAGATCGTATCGACAATTCTCAATTTTTACAAATCATTAATTTGTAAAAATTAAGGATGCTTATATTATATACAATGGAATAATGTAATGCGGAACGAGATCAGAACCAATCACAAGCGTTCCGCACCAACTGTAAGATGTAGCAGTAAACAAATCGGTCAATCACAATAGAGTTGTTTTACGTTCTCTATTGTGATTAGCTGATGCGATTACTGCTACGTCTTACTGTGTTTTTGTAAATGTCATAGGCTTTATAGAGAGCTTCACAGGGAGAGAATGGCAATTGCATGTGACCCGTCTCCTCTGATTGAACATGGGCATCAAAGCTCCATAGGCATGGAAGAAATTGGAGAAAAATTGGCCACATGACCTCCGTCCTGATTGGACGTGGGCATTCACGTAATTTGCCATTCTCTCCCTATGAAAGACTCTACTTACTTTATACTACTTACTTTAAATCCACTAAAAATATATGTAAGTTGATGTTAATACATATGTACAGTATAGTGCATTAATTCAGTGGATCATACTAGCTTCGCTCGTCATACTAGACTCGACTTATCGAAAATAAGAAAATACAGTACTAAAAAGTTGATAAAAATTCTGAAAAAATTCTTAAAGTTTTATGAGAAGAAAATAAATGATTTTTGTCTTTTGCAGTTTTTCTGTAAAGTTGATAGTATTTGAGTAAAAAATAAACATCGATAAGTCGGACAACTACTATGATCAGCGAATTAATGCACTACACCGTACACGACCAAAAAATACAATAATAATAATTATAATAATATTATAAGAAACCTCTACATAATATAAATATTGTTATTTATAATATAAACATCATTATTTTGATATTCATTTTAACCTTATTTGTGAGGTGCTAAAAAAAATTTGAAAAAGTGGAATCTAATCTTTTTTTTAGAAACTGACTGATTGCTGGGTAAAGAATCGAAAGAATCGATTATTCTAAATTGATTCTTTCCGATTAATCAATTGTTAAGAATCGAATTCAAAAGAATGGATCAATTTCGAAAATCAATCTTTTTTTTTAAGAATCGGCATCATTAACACAATGTAAGGGTAACACTTACTTAGACTTAAATTGTAGACGTAAGTAACGCACAAACTTATCACGTATGACAACTTATTGCCCTTATTGCCCTATTTGTGTCTCCAAAAGACGGCAATAAATCGTACATCATACGCCAAAGTTTGTGTTTTACTTACGTCTACAACTTAAGTCTAAGTAAATGTTACGACAATTCTTGTGCTCAGACCTTAACGCTATGTCTTACACCAGAAAGAAACCTGAGAGAGGCCATGACGGCCTTTTTTGCGTGATAGGCGAAAACCATCGTACGATAGCAGCACCAACAATTATATGTTATCAATTATATATTAAAATGATGTGAACTACGTATCACATTTTCGACACTATCGATAAAATCGTGGTGTCAATAAATGGATTTGTTATATACACAAATTATGAATAAAAATAATTTTAATTTACAAAAAAATGTTTCTTTTAATTAGATAAGGTATTTCTTATAAATTTTTGGATGCTGAAAACGATAACAAGTTAAATTTCAGCATGTCAGGTTTTTGAAATAATTGAGGTTTAATGTGTAAAAATGACTCTTTTGTGATACTTAAAATGTTTTTGTAAAAAAAAGATTAATGTTATCTTGAAATTATAATCAAAAGTTATGAATGTATTGTTCATCCTCTACAAAATTTTTTTTTTTATTTCAACATCTTACTTTTTAATCACGTTATGAAAAATTCAAGTATAGAATTCTAAGATAATACATTTTCCGCCTTTGACATGTTATATAATTATATTTATAATTATATAATTATACTTATAATTGTGACTGGCGATACACATAATGTAATTTATTGTTATAGATTCTGCTAAATACATATGTATAGTAGGTTTCCATACTTTTCCTCACCCCGTATATATATATATATATATATATATATATTAGAACACAATTTTAGATGGTGTTAGGATAATAAGGCCGGTTCTAATTCGAGAGCTCCGAAGGAGGAGGGAGGGGAGTGAGCGGAAGGGGGATACCCGCGATGCGGGGAAGGGAAGGAATGATGTTATTGGGCGAGGGAGATCAAAGGGGGAGGAGAGAAAGAATGACGTCACAAGACGAGGGGATGACATCACAGAGGGAGAGGGATGACGTCATAGTGCACAAGAATCTGCGGGGGAATAATGTTGCGATGGATGATGTTGTGGTGCAGAAAACGAGGATGTCCTGGGTGCGGGAGATTATGTAGCGGGGATGTGCGGAAACTTGCGACCGCGTTGCAGTGATGACGTTACGTGAAGTCAATGGTCGCCGGGTGCGATCCGCTGGTCTCCACTGCCGCCACCATCGAATGTGGTCCCCACCGCAGACTATACTTACCATGTATACCATCTCTTATGTGTCGCCATCTCTTTCTTACGTAATCTTCCTTTCAGTTTATTCCATGCGATTATTTATGCAGAAATATTTTTTATTCTATCAAAATATAACTATTATTATTATTTTAGAGAGCTCGATGATATGGTCGCGCGTGATGTCGCGCATAATGATATCGCGCGCGTAATACGATGCCGCAGATAGAAAGGAATGATAAAGAGAATAAATAATTTTGAAGACAGAGTTAATCTATATATGTATATTTATTCATTTATTTTAATCTAAATGTACAATCTAAATATACAATATATTCATTTATTAATTTATTTAAATCTATATATATTTTATCACATATTTTTTATGAATGTTGAATTCGCCGCTGCTCTATCATAAAAGTGATGTCATTATCATTATCATCTTCGTTCCTCTTTTCAGCCGATTTCCAGTCTCGTCAATATCTTCTTTTAATCGGCGTATCCTCTCCATCAAAAAATCGATTTAGCCTCATGATGACATCAGCGGTTAAGTCTGGAAAAGAAAAATATAATTTGAAATTAATATGCAGAATAACGTCTTAGAATTGTTCTTATCATTTAAAATAACATTAAAAGATTAGTATTATATATCAATTATATATCAATTTTTCTTTCTCTCACAATAAAAAGTAAAAGTAAATTACTGAATGAATATATGAAACGATATTCGATAATCACGTTCAATCAAGAAGCGAAAATTTTATACGTAAATCCTAGTAATATAATATTGTAATACTCATATTCTTCTCATCACCTCATCGCTGATATTTAATTCGTCGAATTGTTCGACAGCTCTACCTGCTGCCTGAATGTTCAACGCATCCTTGCTTAAATAAGCCGCTTTTTTCAGCAGTAGACGGATCTGCATGTTTATGTATGCGACATATTCAACTAAAGTGTTGATGTTAGCTATTATTGATAGATCGAGCGTATAAACTCGACAAACAGACATTGATTGCGGGGCTGTGCGAGAATTTATACAGAAAAAATGTTCGTGGGATATGATACCATTTCGAGAAAAAGAACAATGCCTCGGTCGAGGCAAAATTGACACCTCAGTCGAATATATCACGCGTTTGAACGATTCCACGAATAAATTTTAGCATTTATCAGTTACAATTGGATCATCAGTTATTAGGTTGTCACAATCAATATATCAGCGGTAAAAAGTACAATGCCTCGAATAAAAGCGTATGCCTCAGCCAAGAGTATACGAGAAAATATCGTGCTCAAAAGATTCCATCTTAACATTTTGTCGCTTGCAGCGCTTCATATTGAAGCGCAATTAAACGTATATGTAATGAACAGCTATCGGACTGATATTTCAAATATCAGACCATTATCGGCCTATTTTCAACTCCATCTGTTCTCTCTCTCTCTCTCTCTCTCTCTCTATATATATATATATATATATATATATATATTATATATATATATATATATATATTATTT
>Ga0157363_1007513_pt1 | contig 10317 bp, 4 predicted proteins | sample AttsexASBM1_FD_111477 | JGI IMG/M metagenome (GOLD analysis project Ga0157363, IMG submission 111477) | Fungus gardens microbial communities from leaf cutter ant in Ribeirão Preto, State of São Paulo, Brazil - Atta sexdens ASBM1 | ecosystem: Host-associated > Fungi > Mycelium > Unclassified ...
AAAAAGAGTTATTATAAAAAGATTATGTGATTTTTATATATAAAAAAGATAAAATCATCAATTGATTATTTTAATTCTATGTACAAAAATCATTAAAACTTTGACTGAATATCCTATGCAAAATGTTTTATATTTTATATAATTTATATATATAATGTATATTACGTATATTAATGTATGTATATTAATGTATATATTATATACATACAAAAAGTATACAAAATTTTTTTATGTATAAAAAATACATACTTTTCGATAACTTATCTAAATAATATAATTTTGTACACAAAGGAACTAAAAAATAACAAGAAAATTATATCATATTAAGTTAATTAAAAATTCTAAAATTTAAAATAATCTTTAAAAGAAATCGTTAAAATAATGATAAACAATGCTCTTGTTGAGTAGGAAAAAATCGATTTTTTGTATATCGTATATAAAAAATGGCAGAAATTTTTTGTTATACCTGTTCTACTATTATTGAGCAATTATTTTAATTTGTTAAAAAAATTAAACATTGATTGTCATTTAAAATATAATATCTCAGTAAATAAATCAACAGCAACATAAAGTTATAATTTTACACTTAATAATATAATTGTTATGTATAACATTTTATATTATATTTATATTGTTGTGAAATAACATAGATATTGTTGGTGTTTTTACTGGGATAGGAACATATAAGCAGTTTAATAAAAAAAAAGTTAAATAAGAAAAAATCGACTATAAATTAATCAGGCAATATTCAAGAGTACAAATATAATAAGAAATATAAAAATGAAAGATTTCGTAAATAAAATCTAAAAGTTTAAAATAAGTGCCTTTAGTGAAAAGAATATCTTGTATAACTACAGATATTGATAACAACGGATATTTGGACAAGCATGATTTCGAGTGCATGGCATTAAGAATGACAATTATCGAAGGCAAAGGCGAATTTAATTACAGTCGGTACCAAGAAAATCTTCATATCATGCTCTCTTTATGGGATGAAATAGCTGATCTGGCAGATTTTGATAAGGTATATCATTATTGTGAAAAATATTATCTAAAATTTAAATCTAGAACTCATTACATTACACGATGAGCGTCTAATTAAAATTATTTTCCAAACTTTGATTCGTATAATTGTTGGTATATCTATAATAGAGAATAAAAGTATATAAGTATTTAATAAAGAATAAAAAATTTAATCTTTTATAATATATTAAAATAAAGATTATCATTTGTATTATTCCTTTTCCAGAACGACGTTGTAACGACAGACGAATTTAAAAAGGCTATGCAAAGTAGCTGTGTTGGTCGTTCTTATAACGATTTTCCTCAAGCTATGAAGATGTTCATTGATAGTCACTTCAAAATACTTGACATAAATGGTACTGTATTATAAACGTAAAGAAAACATTGGCCGATATTCATAATCCATTCTCAAGACAGTCTTAAGTAATATACAGTCTTAAAATATGCTAATAGTGGTTTTGTAATTGGTCTTTAAATATAAAAACACGGATCATATATATATATATATACCGACCATTGTGTAGAATAGTATTGTAATTAATAAATTATAATTTCTTTCTATAAAATTAGATCAATAGAAGAAATTGTTAATCGAAATTATTATGTGAAATAATTTTTAATGTCTGTTCCAGAGGACGGCGTAATTGGAGCTGAAGAATTTCGATATGATTGTGCTTCAAGGATTGCTGTGGATAATGTAGACATCCTTGATAAAGCTTATCAAAGTCTTTTAAATGTAAGTGAAATAACTTGACTATTTAATAAAATAAGAATGAAAATTCCATCAAACTCCTTTTTTTACATTCTCTTAAATCTTTATGAATCAATTTCTGTTACTTTAAAGAATTAATGTTACAAAGCGGTAATTTGTATTCACTGGGCGGCAATTTTTAAAATGTATTAAGTCAAGTACATTCCAATAAAAGATATGTAATTTTTTATTTTATTGGAAATAAAAGATACGCAATAATAAAAAAATTACGCTACTGCAATTATTATTTCATTAAAATATTTTTTCTCCATTCCATGCAATTGTTCAAAATTCAATAAAATTCTGAAAGATTCAATATAATCGTATACCTTTTCATGAGATGTGCATATATTAATTAAAAATTAAAAGAACGATTGTTTTAAAGTAGTACTTCATTACGTTAACAGGATGATGACAGAAGACGCGGTGGATTGAACTTATCACGTTATCAAGAATTATATGCGCAATTTCTCGGTAACCCTGACGATAATTGTCCAGCAATCTATCTTTTTGGGCCAATAGGACAAGAGTCATAACTGAGATACTCATCGAAACGATGTCAATCTTTATTATAAAAAGTTACCTTTTTTAAAAAAAAAAGGATAAAAAAAGCTTCAAGTGTACGCGCTCCTCGAAAAATAACTGTTATGCATAATTTGAAAAAACCCAAGTGAAATGAATCTTCTTATTCCTATTCAAAGGTCTTCTTATTTCAATTCAAGCGACAATATTTTTAAATTCATAAAAAAAATTATATCACAAAATTGTGCCAATTGAAATAAAATTTATTTACATTGTATAATCTAATTTAATTTCCAAATAATGTATGTATATTTTCGAATTTCCACTTAAAGATAATTTTATTTCAATCCAAATCGTAGTATCTTTTATTTTAATAATTTTATCTAAATCAACAAAATATATATATAACGTAAAAAACTTGGCGCGATTAAAGTGTAGAATATTTTTAATATAACGGTTTGTGCGTATATATATAATGTATATAAATATATTTTACTCTCAACGTTAAGTTCATGTTAAATATTTTTGAGATGCAACAAAAAGACATTACTATTTGAATTAAAATAAAATTATTTTTGAATGGAAATTTGAAAATAGATATATCTTTTTTAAGTTATTAACAAATTTTGTATATGTATATAAACAATTTGTAACAACGTATTTTTTAACGCTGATTCCCATTCGCCTAATTTATTATTTGTTTACTTTTTCATTAATTTTGATTTTTTACATTTATTTCCTAGTGCATTCACAAATTTTTGGCCGATACTATATATGTGAGTGTAAGAACAATGCAAAAATGTTAATTGCCACACACAGATAGTACAGATTCCCTGAAATATAATTAAACGAAATAATATAATGCAGTTAAGTATATTGTATAAACAGGAGAAAATTTATTTGTATTTATGTGACAACACAGTACGCTTTGTATGCTATTTGAGATGCTTCTCTTACAATTAGTTTTCTTTCCTTCTTTTTTCAGTTTATTCGTCATTACAATTTAATTTGACGCTTATATTTTTCCATTTTTTTTCACAATACTTCTTACTTATATTGAAGCTATGATATGCATTTTGTCATACATGGTGCAGTATAAATTGAAGATCATTTATTTATTAACTTTATTTGTTTATTTAGTAACTTCTCAAATAAACCAGTACGGTATATATTAAATTTAACGAAAGATATCACTTCATACATCGAACACACGCCAATATAGTAAATTTGTACATTTTACGACATATATTTATGTATATGATTTGTAACATTTAATGATTTAACGTAGCTTCTCTTTTTCCATGTCTTATACATTTATCTGCACGCAAGTATATATATCGCAATAACAACATGAGAAATATTAACAACTTTGTATCTAGCGAGTTCCTTTCTTTCATAAATGGTACAGACTGCTTGACAAGTAGTATAAAAGTTACACTCGATAAAACGTTCAAATCCGTGAAAGATTCTTTCAATCGAGAAGCACATTAAAGAACATTGTTAGTAATTTATCTGCTAATTCTTGTTATGTATACACAAACAAGAGACACTATTGCAAAATTTGTTACATATATCGAGCGAAAGCGTCGTATTTTAGATATAGAAAACTTATAGCCACAAGCGCACTAGTAAATGAAGTTGGCAAATCTACCCCGCATTGGGAATCTAGCAATTGAATATAATATTCCTATTCTCTTCCACATTCAACGAAAACCTTACTATTCTAAATATTTGGCTAAATCATAATAAATTCATGACTAATCAATCAGTGATCAAATTTCTTTGCAATAATAGAATATATTTGTTTCAACTTAATGTGAGATTATTGTGAAGTTTATCAAAGAAAAACATACTTGAATACATATTTTACGATTCTCTCAATTAGTTTTAATTACAAATATAATACAAGCAAATTTTAAACCAATTGATTGCTAGAATTAATAACAACATATATATTTTGTTCCTTTGAGGTTTTTGCTTACTAAAGATCATACAAAATCACAATTCTTTCAGTTTCTATATGTACGAGGATGACTCAAATATGAAAGAGATTTTTTGTGTGTAAATACAAATCAATGTTGATAGACAATGTCGGTATTTTACCTTGAATAATATATTTTTTTAAATTGTCTAAAAATATAATACATTTTTATCTGAATTTTTAGATTAAGATGGCTGAAAGGTAATTTCAGATATTCAGTTAATTATCAGAGAAATTTCTCTGAAAGTTAAGACTGGCGTGTCTGTTCAAAATATTTATAATTGATAAAAAAATAAAAAACAACATATTTGAAAGCAACAACTATTTAAAATTTCAGGTAGATTATAATTTTATGATCCGATGCGTGAATATTCTCTACAATTTTTCTGCTTTCCTTAGTCGATCTCTTCTCAATATTATTCTTTTATTCTGTAAACTAATTGTAAGCAATTTAATAAAATTTTATGAAGAAAATTGAAATTTTAATTATATTTTGAGCGAAGCAATGATCAAGTAAAATACTTATCATGAGAACATTATTTTTATAGAAATTTTTGAAACAGCTATAACTCATTCAATAGTTTCTGTTCTAAATGTTTAAGTATTCAGACATTTAAATTTGAATTTCTCCACTCGTCATTAAGTTTGTTCCTTATTCCTGAACTGATTGCATTTTTTAGAGTTTATCTTTATCCTTCCATAAAAGAAAGAAGTAAATTTAGAATGTCTGACTAGTGCAGCAATTTAGCAATAAAAAGACAGATTTAATAACAGGTAGATAGAAATTCAATTTTTGCATATCTGAATATTCAAAATATTTAAAATAGATATATTTAGACTATTAAAAATTAAAGCAAAAATAATTAAGTATTTAGGCGAAATCAAGAAATATTTATACAACTTGCTAAAAATTCAGACAATCTATCTGCAAATTCAGATAATGTGACTGTAAAAAAACTTCAATCACTTTTATTTGAATTGTCAGTCAATAATTTTTTATAGTATAGAGGCTTATTACGATATTAGAATAAATAATAGTAAGTACTATTGTGCAGCGTGTTGTTCAAGTTTTTTTCGAACAAAAATGTTAAAATATTGAAATTTTGCGTAAACTATGTGTACAGTTCGGAGAAAAGACTATTCCGAAGGCGGAAGTACGCAACAGCATTCGGTACTTTGATTGAACTGCAATAATTGAGAAGCAACTACCGAAATCACAATTATGTAAGGCGTGAACCCCATCTCTAACTTAATGTAAACATATCTATTAATGCTGATTTGTAATCATATAAAAGTCTTGTTCGTATTTGAACTTCATTATGTATAACTATAAATATACAAATAATCTAATTATTAAAAATAAAGTGATTGAGTTTACTCACAGTGCTTTTAATTTCTTATTACATGCAGCAATAATAAACTTAGATATTTTAAATATGAATATATAAACCGTGTTACGTGACATTCTAAGGTATATTTAATATTGTTCTATGTAATTTGGTCTATTGTAATTTATTCTTATTCATGTAAGGTAAAAGAAATGATTCATGCGTAATCCTCATTTTATGGTAATATTTTAATCCTATCGACGATTATTTCCCTATTTAATTTGAAGCAATGACACTTCTGCCGAGATAATTTATCACTTCGTGATTTTTATTATATTATAAATAATTTATCATTTCTACAATATGTCTAATTTATTTAAATTTTCAAATAGGTATATACATTTATAGATTTTTATTTTTCAAATCTTATTGCTTTATTCTTTTATGAAAAAACATACATTTTTCGTTATAGCAAAGTATGATACAATTTTCCATGCGTAGTTCCATATGCACAGACTAATCTGTTTTTTCTTTCCAATATTTATTAATTCTAATCACAAGAATTCTTACCAAGCTTTCTAACTATAGCATTGGAGTGCTTTATAAAAAGCAACAGAAAGGAAGCTATTTCTTGAATAGTTATATACAAATAATATAAAGTTTAACCAATCCAATCAAAAACATAAAATGATATTTAAAAAAATATTTTAAAGATTTAATATGTGTCTTTAATATGTTTCTCACAAGAAGCTCCTCTCTGGTCTTCGTCAATTCTGATCAAACTTGCAACGATATTAAAGAAGACTACAAAACCAATACTTGTAAAGCCGATTTTTCAAATGGGCCTTAGAAGTTCAGTATCAATTAAATATAGATCCCCGTATATCGATATACTATTATTAGGAACGGGCATCAACGATTTATCATGGCTCAGTTAAAGCGTTAAATTACGATGCAGATCGTAGAATGTCGATTCGGCAAATAATAAGTATTTATAATATATAGTAAACAACAAAGAGCCTCTTATCAGATAATTTATATTGTCTGAAAATTTAATAATTGTATGAAATAGACAAAAAATCAGATATGCGAACTGTGAGGATTTTTCAAAAAATAGTCTCAAAAGCTATGTAATAAAAATAATATGAAAAAGATTTAAATATAGACATAATGTACCCCTCATTGATCCATAGTAAGCTAGCGACAAAGGAACAAAAACTATACTCACATTATTAACTGGCCTTAATTTAATATCTTAATGTTATAAATTTGAAACTTGACAAAGCAAGACAATATTTACTTAAGAAGTAGACAAAACGTACTCAAATCTAATCGACAATACTGATAATTATACATTTCACAACAAAAATTCAATTCTTAAATAACATGGTGAAGGTTCATAACATTCATGCCGAGTATATATATATATATATATATACACACACACACACACACACACACACACACACACACACACACACACACACACACACACACACACACACACACACACTTTCATACGCGTAATCAATGATCAGTATGTAGTAATTCTGTGATTTCTTACTATCAAACATTCATTAAGATTAACACAGAACTTACTACTCCTAGAGCTAAAGATAATCATATAAAAAGTCTAGTTAGAATAATTTCAGATGTATTGATGTAAAATGAATGATTCGATAAGATTCAAATTAAATGGACTTTGATGAATGACTTCACCATGAAACTTATGAATTGTTGTAAGACTTGAAAACTTGATTCCTGATATAGATATCATTTGAATATCATTCGTTTTTAAGAATATCAATGATATCATTGATTTATGTGTTCATTTAATTTCACTTAACTTTTATTTATATTTTATATTTTATATTTATATTTTATTTTAAATGTGGACGGCATAAGAATAATTTACTTAATTATAAATATTTAGTTGACTGATTTAATTCTTCGTTTGCACATCTTTCACGACTTTTCGTAGCACATAGGTGCGAATTCGCATCTGTAATTTATCATTTTTTTTCAACTTAAAGGAAAAACTTGTGCGAAATAACTTCATTTCAGTGACGTAATGTCAGAGATGATATATTAAAATTGTATTAGTCTCTTAGTCTCTTAGAGTGATAATGTAATAATTAAAGATAAACTTTAGTATGCGTTCGAACTTTACAAAAACTCGCAAATGACTCCGTCAGGGTAAAAAATCATATTTTAAACATAATTACTGTTTAAAATATGCTTAATTAATGTTTTTAATATAATATGTTTTGAACATGTTTTTATAATATAGTTTAAAGCATGTATAAAAACATTAAAAATATTTAAAAAAAAACAAATAATGTATTGTTCTTTGAAAAAAAAAACATCTTTTACCAATCCTGCTTTCCATTAATCTCATTTCTCGGAATCCTCACTCTTAACAAAAATCCTGTTATCGACATTTTTCGAGACAATATTATTTATTTCTATCGACCGTTTAAACTGCCTAACTACTTCAGTAAAGATCCCTTCCCCCACTACTCGAGTCGTTCGTTCTATCTCTTATGTATCAAAACAGTATTCTGGAACACATCTTCTATAGGATTGTGATAATGTAATCAATACGATGTGAGTTTTATTTTGATTGACGTTTGTATAGATTGGATTGTTTTCAATTTTCTAATATTGTTCACAGATTCATTGAAATTTTAATATTCAGTCGATCAACTGTTTGGGAATAATTTCTGTTTGTCAACGTACAATCGGAGATTGTTAATTTAACTTATTTTTACTTATCATTTCATTCTACTTTCGTCTATTGCAGATTACTGCTATTATATTAAATCTGAAGATGGCTCGATCAAGAAGCCGAAACGTAATTATTATTTGATTAGATCATCGAGATATTTTATGTTATACCATATCAAGATTTTTAGAGAAGTGATATCGAGAATCTATATTATTATATGTATATGTTTTTATATTCAAGTTTTGATTCTATGTCCTAAATTTATTTTTATTTGATAACAAAAATCTTTATATAATTTTAAATGAATAAATGAATAATATATTGATGAAATAATCAATATGATTATTCATCAATATGATTATCGAAATCGTGTTCTTGTAATGTTATATAAAGGAATTTTCTTATATTCAATAAAAACGATGTGATGAAAACAGTTGTGCCAAATATAAGAATTATCCAAGTTTATTAAGCTATATGGAAATTGTATTACAAGAATATCGTGTTATAGGATTGTCGCAATTTTTGCACCATATATCGAAATCGTGTTTTCAGAGTACTATGTATAAAAGAGTTGAGTATATTTAGTAATGTATAATAAAATTGACAAATGTTTCGGCGCTATCAAACAAACTCTTCTGGCCATCTTTAATCATTGTGTCATCTGTTCAATCATTCTTGTTTGAATTTAAACTATAGAATTCGTTTTAGAACTAATTAGCTATAAAAAATGCTGATGCGAATTCACTCACTATATGCTACGAAGGGTTTATTATAATTCTAACTATACGAAATCCTAAAGTTCAGTACTGTTTTTGATATTATCGCTAAAATAAACTATTATTTTAGAAATATCAACTTCTTAGATTTAGATTTATTTCTCAACTGTTCAATACTTTTAGAGCTTACTTATTCACACATTACGGTTGTTTGCCGAATCGGTCGTTCTGTTGGATCAGTTTTTTGTCATGCTCTACAGTGGCAATACATTTTTTATATAGGAACGTTTATACATTTAAGATTATATAGTATGTGAGAAAATTATCGAATCGAACACTCGGTTTTGTCACTATAAACTATATATGGGATTCGGTAAAACAAATCGTTCAGATTTAGATTGATTTGCACCGATTCAGTGAAATTATCGGTACAGTCAATATCGTGAACGAATTCTTTATATTATATCTACATAAATGATAATTGAATATCGATATCAGAAAAAGGATTCATGTCACAATTGCGAAATGCATTAAAAATAGGAAAATGCATTTTATATTATATATCCATCTTATTATCGACAAATTTGCTTAATAAGTAATAAGAAAAACAAAAATTCTTCGTTCTAGAGCAATTATATTCTACATAAAATCGATCATGTGATTAAGCGTTCGCGATTGCGAAACATAATTTAATTTTGAATACAGTCTGTGAGAGAATCTAATATTAAGTTAAAAAAAAAAAAAGAAAACCTTTCTTGAAATAAATATAATTAAAAATGAACGAAGACTTAGACTTATACAAATTTATTTACCGCTAAAATATAATGCCAGATATGAACGTAGATGGACATGTTCACCAGTCTCGAAGAATTTGTAGAAATAATTCGTATTAAACTTTCTGTATTTCGGAGGAGAGATGAACTTGTGAATCTCTCTCGGCTCAAGATAACAGATTCTATTGATAACTTATTTAGTAGATTAATTTCAGTCCTTCTAAGTACAAAAATTGCATTCGATTAAATCGGCAATGATCAATTCTTCGTTAGAATGTTACATGGTGATCAGTCACATCAATGGAGTTCACACTGGCGTAGGAAGTGGACGCGCGTTGTTGGTTGTCGTTTTGGAGTAGAGGAGAATCCGGCTTGTCACGTTTGTGACGCCTAGTTTCGCTTCCGCTCGCGAATTCGCGGGCTCTTCCACGCCTTCGGCGCGACATCACGCCTGAAAAAAAAAAAAAAAAAAAAAAAAAAAAAAAAATTTTAAAA
>Ga0157363_1007514_pt1 | contig 10317 bp, 1 predicted proteins | sample AttsexASBM1_FD_111477 | JGI IMG/M metagenome (GOLD analysis project Ga0157363, IMG submission 111477) | Fungus gardens microbial communities from leaf cutter ant in Ribeirão Preto, State of São Paulo, Brazil - Atta sexdens ASBM1 | ecosystem: Host-associated > Fungi > Mycelium > Unclassified ...
TTCAGCACAAAATCCCTCTAGAAAATCGCACGGCAGTAACTCTGGAGACGCATCTTCTAGCGCGCTCGCACATTAAATATAGAGAGGAATCTTTCTCTATATATATATATATATATATATATATATATATACTTATATATTTCTCTTTCAGGACGAAAACTTTCGATGACAAACAATCGCTGATTACGTACCGCGAATTTTCATGTGAACGAAGTGATATATCGATGGTTCTTTATGCGCATGCATATAAATAATATTGTAAATAATGTATTTTATACACACACACACACACACACACACACACACACACACACACACACACACACACGATAAACACGACAACATATTGTATACATTTTTATATAACAAATATTATTTTAACAAATATTATTGTAACATCGCAACACGTTTAAAATGAGATTAATATAAAAAGATAAAATATAATTTTTTCTCTTTGTTTAAAAAAATAAACTTTATTTAAAATATAAAATATTTGTATCGCGGACAAAAATGTTGTTTTATTAAGGAAATATTGACTAAAAACATTATTCTCAAATACCATATATTATAAACGTCATTTACAGTAGATTTATTTGATCTAAAGCGATAAATCCTTTCGCATATCTATCCATCATAAACGTCGATTTTGTACATTATCTCATTTTATTACCGTGTCAAATATGAGAAATTCGCATGTCTATCATAACTCTAGATTGAAATATATAATATATATTCATATATCATTTTCTCGTCAAAAATGTTTTTCCTATGTAAAATTTTTTTTTATTTTGTAAATATTAGGTGTGGGAAAAAGTTCGTGACGTTTTTTTAATCTAATGGGAAAAACGCCACGAACCTTTTCCCACATCTAATATATTGGATTATAGATTATTTTTCAAAATTTATTTGTTTATTTTGTCAAATAATGTTTTTATTTTCTTTCATGTAGTCATCTCTCATTTCATGTATTTGTATCTTTCGCAGTTTCTTAATATTTCAAGATGATTACAGTCTTTAATTTTATTTTTTATTATTATACTTTATTGAATTAACGACTTTAACAAATTTAAACTTGAGGAACCTATAAAAACAATTTTTGCGTCAAAAGATGCATTTTCATCGTTAGCGCAGGCGGATTAACGCTCGGTTCCGTTCTGCTTACAACGGCAAAGATCCGCAGTTCGTCCCATTCCGTTCTCCACACTCTAATACCTTCCTCATATCAACGGCTCGTAACCAGGTTAATACAATCCAGCTCTCGATTGCATGATTATCACGCGAACAAAGTCGCGGAAATGATACACTTTGTCGACCCCCGCAAATATTTTTTTTCTAGTTTAAAAGTGCACTGTGTAATATTTCTAAGAATATTTATGAATTAAGGACATTACCAAAATGAAAAAAACAAGTTTAAAGTTTTTAGAGTTACCATTTTGAAAATTTATACATTCATGAAAAAAAACTTATTTATCTGGGAAAACTTAGGAAATCTGCCAAAAAATATAATAGGTTTGTTTGAACGTTTTGCAAAAACTCATTTTGTTTCTAATGAACGATGATAGATTTCAATGAGTGTATTTAAATTTAACATATTGGACCATTAAGTAAAAGTATTGTAAAAATATACTATCTGGATACCTATCATGAAGCATGTTGGAATGAATTCCGGTCAGAATTATTCCGGTTTCTCAGAAAATACAATAGAAATCTAGGAAATAATTGAATAATTCAAATCGGAATTCATATCGACTTTTTCCATGATAGATGCCCAGGAAGATTCATAAATATAAGGGTGATCATCTAAAATCAAGTAATGAAATATACTGAAAATTCAACCCGGTAAGTAAAAATGTTTCAGACAAAAATTGTATAACTTAAAGAGGGACACATAATGATTCCATAGTTGTTTAAGTTCTTCATTAAATCGATTTTAGCATATAGAGAATTTGTTACATTATTTTATGTTGGCAATAATTGGGAGATATATTCTTATCAAATTTAAAATTTTATCTTATTCTCTATAATTACATTTGCAATATTGCTCGTCAATTATTGAGATCAATTAGTTTAAAAAAAAATAGGACTATTTATCAAAAGACTGTTCACTACAATTTGATTTATTATAACTGAAAATATTTTCTAGACTTATTTCGTAGATACACGGGATACGTACATATGTATAGTAAGTATCTAGTGTGTAACTAATGTTAACGCATATTCTTATAATTGCGCATTTCGCACATTTCTGTTGCCTCACCGGAACATTATGTTCCGTTCTAACTACTTTGTAATTTTAATTATTACATAAAATTAATAATTATAATATTTTATTTAATCAAATTGCCCAAAATAACTTGATTCAAATATTAATTAATCAATATTTTAACAATTTAAGTCGATACTATTTATAAGTAAAAATAATTCTGTGTAAGAATGTTGGTTTGCACGGTAGTTTGATTCTGTTGAGTGGAAAAGTAGGCTTAAGTATACGTAGTGCGGAATTTCAAACTAGAACATTTCTTATCCGAACTTTTGACAATGAATATCCGCGAAATATCCGCGAAGTGATGCACGCACGCATCTTTCTCTTATATGTAAATCCAAATCGTATCATGTTTTCGCCAAGTCGAAGTCCACGTGATACATGCAATCAAATAGGAATTTAGAAAATAGGAATGGAATAGTTATCAACATCAAAGATTTAAAAAGTAGTTAACACGGAAAATCTGAGGAAGAAAAAAATGAATAGGAGAAAGCAAGAATATGTGTTATAAACAAATATTTGCTCAAAATTTCATAATCACATTTATGCGAGGTTCGCTAATTACGCGAAAATTCATTATGGTGAAACGTAATTAATTATACAGAAAGAATGATTTTACTGAAGTATTTAAAAATTTAGATACATACATATAATGAAAATAATTTTATTAATTAAAATAACGTAAAACGCTTAAACATAATGAATGTTACAAAGTTTTGACAACCAGTTTGAGCGCTCTACATTAATATTTAGAATAAAATTATTTTCGGATCTGTATTTAATTAAATGTTTAGATACTTTAGTACAAAACCATTCTGTGTACTCATTCATAATTCATAAAGTCATTAATTACGGGAATTAAACCTATTTAGAAAATGACTTTGATTAAAATGCAGAACATGCTCTGAGGGAACTCTATGTACAAAGTGTTATATCAACATATAGGTCAGTATATTGGATATTGCCTTCTCTATCAGGCATGCGTGGTCAAACGATTACATTCATAAAATATACATTACATTTATGATCGATCAACATATGTTGATATAATTCTGTATATCTGTGCCTTTACGCAAAGCAAATATGTACATGAATACATATGAATACATACATGAATACATATTAACGCAGATTCGGATGTCATTGTGGCATATTACCGAGGACTTCCCAGAATCACGGTGCCTCTTCCATCCAGGAGGGAACACTGCTCGTTCACCATGAAGCCAATAACGCACACGGTCGGCAATTTTTTAGATATGCTAAAGACAGAGGATCGTGGCATCGATCGAACATGCATAACGTCGCTAGGTAAGACGCCATATAAATCATTTTTTCAGCTAACTCATTCATTACGTCAGAGAAATTGGAAATCAGATTACAATCCTTGCATAATATCGCAAGATAAAGGTCTTAATCGTATTTTCAGATGGGGTCAGGATAGCTTCCAGCAACACGATAGAATCGCTTTTAGAGGAGGATTTCAAATTATTAATAAACGATAACGAATACATTGTCTCGCCGCCGTTACGAGAAAGGTGCACGACAGTGAGTTATCAAATAAAAACGATCTTTTATTAGCTATTTATTTATTAGCTGTTTCTATAATACGATCCTGCGAAGCGCGTAGTTGCGACTTTAATGTACTTTAATTTAATTTATTCGTGCATCAATTGTAATGTACTTGATCGACTAAAAGCTTTAGTGATATTTCTTCAAGTGTAATATATTTTATCGGTAATATATTTTGAGTCACGCGGGATTTCCCTTGTCGAACCGTATTCCGCAAGTATCGACATGTATGTCTTCCGGTTTCACAGGAGGATTTACAGAAACTCGGAGACGTACAAGCGCTCGTTGCGCAGTTGTACGAGGCATTCCACGTGCGGGAATACCATGTCGACATGGAAAGATCTGTTATCGCCGAGCTGGAGAATATTAAACTACAACTGGAACCCATGGAACAGGTAAAAATATATTTCTACAGTTCGTCCTATGCATGTTCGTCCTATGTACCGTTAAATAGGGTAACTTTTGCCCCAAATTATAGTTTGATTCAAATTTTAATCATACCTACATGACACACATGTCAAAATCAGGACATAAAACCTCTTCAAAATATCTTGTAGATCTCTTATATCCTAATTTTTAGACATGTGTGTTGTTACCTAAGCATTTTTTAAAATCAAAAGTTATTTTGAATTCTGTGTCGAAATTACTCCATTTTATGATATACGGATTAAGCAGCATACGCGTCCATATATTAAAAGAACAACGGTATTTAAGATAAAATTGATTTAATATAGTAATTTTAAATAAGGCGCATCAATGAATTGGCTTTCTATCGCGCGTAAATTAAATTTAAATGCGAATACGCTCCCATTGTCCATTTTCTCTCTGCATTCCGCCTATGGTTTTTCTTAACTGCCATATTCTTGAGCGTTCTAATTAGCACACTCGTGTCGCACTGTGCACACGCGACCAACGATACTTTTCTAATCCCTTTTATATGTATCGCGCTCATTGTTACGTAACATTGTAAGAAGAAAACGTCTGCGAAATATTTCCCATGCCTTTTTTTCCCTCCTTATGAAATAATGAGATAGGGTAAAAGGTGCCGTTTCTTCCACGGTACTTCCAAGTATTCCTCCATCTCCGGCCTCATTTTCTCAATTACTTAGAGAATATGATAGAAGCTAAATTATCTTCACTGAGAGAAAAATACAAGGTGAATGATGAGCGGGGGGTTTTGACATTCTCTTAATCATTCTAGAAATTGCAAGAGATACAAAATGCCGCTTACAAGAAGGCGAATTTTTTTATCTGGACGTTCCTGGTCATGATGTCTATCCAATTTGGGGCGTTGGCCAGATTAACCTGGTGGGAATACTCATGGGATATAATGGAGCCCGTCACTTACTTCGTCACTTATGGCACTACTATGATGTGGTTTATTTATTACCTCGTGACTCGACAGGTTGGTTTTAAAGAGTAAAAAGTATCTATAAGCTGAACCCATAACAGAATGTTGCAAATCGTCAGAAATGGATTATATGATGCAAAATGTCGCAGGACGTAACACGATACGATCAATCATGATTTTTCTTCATGTATCTTCATTTAGGAATACATGCTGCCGGACGTGTTGAATAGACGCCACCTAATAGTGCTTCACAGAAGAGCGCGAAAGATCGGTCTTGACATTGACGTGTACAATGCGTTGAAGAATCGCGCGTACGAGTTGGAAACCACGTTGAAAATTATTCGCGGCCCTTTATACGATTACAAGACGCAACGGAAGCGACAGCAACGCTCCAGATCAAGCTCCAGTAGCTCAAGATCACCAAGTTCCTCACCTAGTCTCAGCCCTAGCCCCAGTCCTAGCCCCGAAAAAGACGTTCCTAAAGTTATATCCCAATCAGACATCCCCGAGGAAATACGCCGAAGAATATAAAATTTAATCACAAGGTGTTCAACGATGACGCGTGCGACGGAATTGAAATGTAACGGAATCAACGATTACCGATCGCTTAAATCGATATTATCTTCTTCCAATGAAGTACACTTAAAAAAAAGACTTCCCTCTGTCGAGTATGAAAGCGATGCACTCAGGGTAATTTTCAAATCCGCAAAATCAGATGCTAAATGATCGGAATTGCGAGACTGAAATGGAGATGTAATTTATTTTTGTGTTTGTGTATGTTTACGTGAAGAAAATCTCAACCGCAATGATATCTCAGATCTCGAGTCTTCCAAGTATAGTATCGGCGGCAACCAACTTTCGTCACGCGCAATGCATTTCATAGGCGTTAAAGTGTCACGGATTATCGAATGCTCAATGCTGTCGACATGTTTGGAAGACATTAGAGAAATATATATAAAAGAGAAAGAGAGTATAACTAAGCGTCATTTCTCTAAGCGTCATAAATTTCCTTAATAATCACTAAATGAATATCTTTCAGTCTTCAACTAATATTTCGAAAAGTGATGCATTTCACAAAGATTTTATAAAAGTTTTGTAAAAAATATAATTAAAAAAAATACGTTTTATTTAGGTATGATAAATTATCAAAATGGCATTAAACGTTTTACATGACGCTCTTTTCGAAAATGTTCCTGGGAAACGTAATTGTTAAAGCATTTATGGCGCTTAGGTGTGCGTGTAAACTATTTTGATTAACTTTTTGTTGGATTGTTAATGTAATTGGAGAGTTACATCTTGAGAAATATAAATGGATTATTGTAGATTATCTTATCACTTTACCTAATTTTAATACTAATTCAACTATTATCTCTTATGCTCGGTTGTATTTTATATATATATATATATATATATATATATATTTATATATATATATGTGTGTGTGTGTGTGTGTGTGTGTGTAATAACAAATTTCAATACTATAATTTAAGACATGACAAATCACAATTTTTGTACTGGTGCAAATTAAATGCTATTGAACTTAAAATGTAAAAATATACATTTTGATTAATGAAGATTTGATAGAGGATATATATATATATATATCCTCTATCAAATTTTATATATATATATATATATATACATATATATATATATATTGCCTGAATTATTCGCCGAGCGATATAGGATGAGGAAACGTTTTATAAGTTAGCGGAACAAAGTGAGCAGAATCAATTCTAATTAACATTTTTATTTGTTGCTAAAAAGTTGACAAAGAAAAAATTTTTTTGCCAATTTTTTTTAAATGATGTTCCGCTAAAGGAAGATTAAGTTAGCGGAACAATATACATACAATAAAGCCAATCTACTTCAAAATAAGGAATTTGTTGCTAATTTGTTGCTGTCGAAATATCTTATTTTGAATCTACTAACAAGAGTAAGAGAGAAACAAGAGTAAAGCATTACAAGAGTAAGCAACAAATTCGTAATTTGCATATTTCGAGAGCAACAAATTCAGACGACATCTCAGTATCAAATTTTAAATGAGCAACAAATTTTTTATTAATATTTTACTCTTGTTCTGTCAACATGCTGAGATTTTTCATTGTTATTTATATTTATTTCGTAGGTATTGGATTCGAAACTAGTTCGAAACTATTTCAACAGCAAATTAGTAATAAATTCCTACGTTATTTTAACGTAGAGTGGCTTTGTTATATGTATATCATTCTGCTAACTTAATCTTCTTTTAGCGGAACATCATTTAAAAAAAAACTGGCAGAGTAAAAAATTTTTTTCTTTGACAACTTTTTAGCAATAAATGAGCAATAAATAAAAATGTTAATTAAAATTGATTCTGCTCATTTTGTTCCGTTAACTTATAAGACATGATGAGTGCATTGGAGACAGCTAGTTACGATTGAGCTAGCGCAATCCCAGAATTTTGATTCGACTCTACAAATAATATATACATATATTTATTTTTCTTTGCACTAAACAAGTTTTATCATAAATTGTTTAATATATATTTGAAATCTGCATTAAGCATCTCACTGATTTTTCGATTATCTATTTGCGATTATCAGGGACTCGGAAAAAATTCCGAATAACAGTCTTAGATCTAACTAAATCCAACTTTTCATTCCAGTTCTTTTACCGTTCTTTTAATGGTTATCAGGTTCGTCTGGATTTCGATCCTTTTCGGTTCTTTGGGTTTTTTTTTTTCGATAATTATATATCATAATGGTCACGTTATTACTAAAAGAACTGAAATCGACACCGAAATTGAAAGTTAGGTATTTTCGGACCGTAACCAGCCGAAATTTTAATGTATCCATAATGTATCCATAATATAATTTCGGTCCGAGTCCCTATTGATTATGCATATGTTTTTATTCAGTAAAAGTATTCACATGCACCAGTGCGCATTAATATATTCAATCGAACTCACAAATAATAGTTTAGAAATTAGTTGACAAATAATTATTATGTCATTACGATGTAACATACCTCGCGAAAAATTATAAAAAGATCCTACAAAACATTAAAGTGTTAAGATGAATTAAGAGTAAATTACATTTATAATTATGTATATACAATAATTAAATGTGTACATAAAGCAAATATGTATTATAAGAATTATACAACATTAAAAAATTGCGAACATAACTACCAATCGTAAAAAACTATAAGTTGTTATATAAGATAAAAGCACATATTTTAATTGCATTTTTTAATATTGCAATTGTATGATTTATACATTTTAAAACTTCTCATATATATATATATTCTATAAATTAAGCGAACGCAAAATTTTCATCTTGTAAATATTAAAAACATTCGTTCTAATAATCGAAAACAATCATTTTTAATAATTGTGAATATAATCATTATAAAGAATAGTTTTCAATTATCGGGACGTGTAAAGTAATTAATGAATTACTAAGTCATTTTGCATAATCTTTTAAAATAACGCTTAAAATAACGCTTGATTGTTCGCGAAGTGATATTATAATATACATCGATATAGACGTTATTGTATATACATAGGTTTTCACAAAATCAACGAAATTTTACATGCCACACTATCATAACTATCACAATATCATAAACATAATATCAATAATCTCATCCTTATCACCAATATCATTATCCTTCCTCTCATTAGTCATTTAAATTCTACATTGATATAGAAAAAATTCCATCCAAATGGAACATGTTAATGATTTGGAGATATATATTATAGAAAATTATATAATTCATTCGTTCATTCTCGTTACCTCATAATATTAATGCATTTTACAAAAATATTTAAACATTCTTTCAAAACTTTATCTTCAAAAATTTCTAACTCTTGAATAATCAAACTCTATATTATAGAGACTCATTGATACATATGACCAGAGAAAAATAAAAAGTACGTACATTACTATGTAGCTAACTATTATTATTATTAGCTCTTAATAGAGGCAGCATAAATAATGCTATTGTTACTATTATGCTTTTCTAGGTGATTTTCACGAAAGTATAATAAAAGAATTGATATGTAGATCTCTCACACTTATGGGAACTTCTTCTCGCTTTCATAAAATCTATCCGTCCGCTAAAGTAGTTCGTTAAATCCATAATCCAGCCTCTTTTCTCATACCTTAATAATTTAAAAAGAAAAAAATTAAGGTCAATATATTCATAATCTATGATTTGTATTTTGAATTAATGCATCGAAATCTCTATGATAATCTATTTCACAAAGATTTTAACTAAATTTGTAACTCTTTAATCTTTCATCGGAACAAATTAAAATATATTTATTAAGATTAAATTGTCCTAAAAATAGCAGTTCTTATAAATTTGTTATTTCAAAAAATCTTTACGTAATGATATTATTTAAGAAGTATGCATTTTTTAAGTATCATTAATAGAAAAAATATATTACTATTCTATTTCTCTTAAACGTAGATAATATACGATCCGGAATTAGAAAATTTACAAATAAGATATATATGCTACTAACATTAGAGCTTTTTACGAACAAGAAACGAACCATTACAAAAAGCACAATTACATGTAGAATCTTTCCACCTTCTCCTTAATAAGTTTCCTACTTCTCATCTAAGAATAGACGTTTCGTACAAAGAGTTAAAGGTTTCTAGAGTGTAGCGCGAATAAAAGAGGCATAATAACATCTAGAATAACATGAATGAAAGTATCACTTTCCTATTTCTAATCGTCACCGCGCAGTTATCTTCCTCAAATATTTTATACTATTCCTAGGAGATTATTATATGTATATATAATAGATTTTTGTACATATTATAAATATATTCATATGTACGTATTGTACATGCACATATACATTTTATGCAAATGGATGTAAGCATAATTTTGCGAGCGATATTGCCTTAGCGCATCTTTCTCAAACTTATCGCCTAATTCTCGATTAATCACATAGAATAGATAATCAAAGCTCTAGCTATATATAAGATTACTGTACATCTGCATACACGTACAAAGCTCGCTCCTGGATCCTGAATGTAAATGTTAAGGGGTAAGGAGAGAGGACTTGTTTGTGAAATATTCATGATCGCTCCGATATTGACTTTATCTTGTCAAATCACGTAAAGAAACGATCGAA
>Ga0157363_1007515_pt1 | contig 10316 bp, 8 predicted proteins | sample AttsexASBM1_FD_111477 | JGI IMG/M metagenome (GOLD analysis project Ga0157363, IMG submission 111477) | Fungus gardens microbial communities from leaf cutter ant in Ribeirão Preto, State of São Paulo, Brazil - Atta sexdens ASBM1 | ecosystem: Host-associated > Fungi > Mycelium > Unclassified ...
TTCTCCCTTCGCGCATTTGAAACCGCCATAAGTAACATGACGTTTTCGCCGCGAATATTATCACCTCTCGTGAAGTTTAAAATACATTCCATGGATGTAACAATTGTGATTCAAACATCACAGAATTTATCCGAGTATCCGTAATTAAATTCATTTCATAACGTTTTACACTGATGTGTTAATAAAGAATTATTTTTTTCAATTATTTTTAAAATTAAATTTTAAATTAAATATTTTCTTTCCAACTTTTCGTATTCAAAAAAGAAATAAATAAAACAAATTCATACGACTTTTCTAATCATGTATATAAAATTACAAAACGGTTTGAAAATTAGTAAGTGTAACAAAATAATTATGAAATATTTTTTTATATATTCAAAAAAAATAAAAATGAAAAAATTTAATGCATTTTTACACATTATTATTGTATATACATTATTATATATATACACACAGAGAGTTTTAATAAAAGATTTTTATTACATACAGAACTATACCCAAAGAAAAGATTCGATTTAAAGAAATTTCGGTTAAATAAAAAAATTTCTTTGATTGAAAAAAAGAATGTTTAAATCAAAGAAATTTTTTCATTTAACCGAAATTTCTTTAAATCGAAGCAACCTCTTTGGGTGAATATTGAAAGATCAAGACATTTACATGCATTTTCTGCGAGAAAACTATGACTTAGCATGATTTCGTAATATAGATATTTGCAAATATTCCTTACGTATCCCCCTATGCATGTGTTTGACGTGAATTTACCTTAGAATTTTACGTCTTGAGGTTTTTATGCTTTACGTTACAGATGCTCGGCTTTGAACGGCGTTTCTTCCCTTGCGCATTCGAATACAGAACAGCGGGGAAGAACTCACCGAATAGTCGCAGTGAATTTATGTAACGCGTTTTGCATTTTCCCTTCACAACGGATACAAAAGCGCACATGTGCAGAATCAGAACTTTATTCTATTAAAAAGAAAAATCTTGCAGAGAGTATCTCATTGATTTTTCATCGTTTTTCTTTTTTATACCTGCAGACTCTTTGTTTTAGTTCGATTAGTTTCTTTCCGAATAAAAGTGATATTTTTACAAGAAATTAAAAATGTAAAACTTCCATCAATCTGGAATTAATAATAAACACAATATATTTACATAGAAATTATACAATATTTTACTGGACTCTCTGATATCTAAGTAACAATTTAAATTCACAATATAGGTAAATGAGAATAATACTGCGCGGTTATTGGTGCGCTAAATTAATAATTTAATTTGTTTCTAATACATACCACTTATTTGTTCGCATGTGATTTGTACCTATTACATATAATAATTTAATTTGTATTACAAATTAAATTATTAATTTGGCGCATCAATAACCGCGCAGTATTACTCTCATTTGCCTATATTGCGAGTATATTTAAATTGTTACTACAATATATTTAATATTGTACTAAAATTGAATAACAAAATTTGAATCTCTCAACTATCTTTTTCTTTAAATTTAAGTATAGGCGAAATTAAGTTTGTGCTTAAGAGTGTCTGACAAAGATGTACGATCAAAAAAGAAGATGTTACGTTTTATAAAGAAAATGAATCAATTTTGTACTCTAATAATTTTGTCGACGAGAGAAATCGCAGGAGTGCATCCTGTATAAATCACGGAAATTTTACGGTGCCTATCTATGCCGGAATTCGAGCTGTGAATCCTCCTATCGGCGCGTTCGACCGGGAAACGAACAACCCACACGGCATAGCTCGAGAAGCTCCTTGCTTCGCACGACTGCACCGGCTGCACCTGCCGAGTATTCCAAAGAGGCGAAAAGAGCCGCGAGTTTTGCAAATTTGAGAATTTCACGCTGCGACGCGCCACATCGTACCGCACTTGTACGTGTTCGCGATGTTTCTCGCCGGATTCCCTCGTAGACGCTGGACAGGCAGCTTTTTCTTCGCCGGCGGATCAAGCTGCAACATTTTACCGAAGCCCCAAGAGCTTGGAGGCGCGAAGGCAGGACCTAACTCGGCCGCAGGTGATGCAGGTGCAACTTGCGGCTACGGAGGTCGACGACTCCTCCCGATCCTCTCCACCGTCGCGCGTGTCCGTCTCGGTCTTGCCTTTCTTTCTCCGTCGCCAGCGTCTTCCGCGAGCTTGCCACACCGTACGTGGCTTGACCGGCTTTCGCAAAAACGATCTCGTTTTGTGGTAAAGATAAAATAAAACCTCAGATGCTCGAAATGCAGGCAAACATGTCCCTTACACGTCTCGATTTGGAGTTCCTTTCTTAAATATTATTTTTAAAATTTATACTACGTTAGTACTTATGGAAATATTCTCCCGTTATATATATTCTTTAAAACGATATTTTTAGATTGAATTTCACTCTGAAGAGTAAAATCTCACTCTTAAAGATTGAATATTGAGCCACTCTTTTTCCAGACTGGCTTAATTTTCATTCTTCAGAGTGAGATTCCACTCAAAAAAATTTAGAGAATGCAATATATTATCTTATAATACTTATACTTCTTTAGTTTTAAAATTTTTTATCAATTTAACTGATATTTTATTGAGAGTATTAATTATAATATTATATTCTTAATTTTCAACTACAGCTAACTAAAAATAAATGAAAATTACCTAAATTCTAAAATATTTTAAATACAGAATTGTATTTCAGTTTTACAATTGATAAAGGAAGGTTCAAAGTTTTTTTTTATCTGCAATTTAGAACTTCATAATACTATTTGTATACGGATTGTATGAACATTTAAAAATTTTCGCTTTGTGTCCAAATGACTCCTTACGGTCGAAAATTAAGATTTAAAAAGTACTTAAAAAAATAGAATTTGAATAAGGGAGATCCTCTTGTTGATTAAAAATCGAAATACAAGATAATACTTTGAAAGTCGTTTCTACTTAAGTATTTCTTAGCGAACATAAAAGACAGGAGACTTGAAAGAATTAAAAAAACAAATTGATTATAAATTAATCTCAAATACTTTTTTATTACAATATTATAATTTAATTGTATTTAAAGATTAAATTATAATATTCAAAAAAGCATTTAAGATTAATAATATAAATAAATAAAGCAAATGTCCAGACATATGTAGGTATATGTCTGGTCTGCTGCTTATTTCATTGCACTCTGATGCTTATTTCATTGCATTTCAAATTGAAAAAAATGCTTAATCGATGGTCTGAGGTGGGCCGCTGATTCTATCTGCCATTGCACCGTACCGGTTTAAATTCACCCAACCCTGACTGACTAAGCATGCAATCACTGCAAGCCACGGTCACGGAGGATGAGCGTATCGTGCAATACGATCCCTGACAATGTCACGCTTCTGAAGGTTCACTGTCGGAGACTCGCCGGGCGAGTTATAACTTGTATGTATTTGTATACGTTGCATCGTTTCGTGCATCGGTGCGATATCTTTTTGCTTGATTCTCACTTCATAAGCTCTTTCATATAAATACATTTGATTTGAAATGCCTGTGCCATACAAACGACTGCGAGAACAACTTCAAACTCTCGTATCGCGTTTTCTCCTCTCGAATTTCGCCCGGTCGTTTATTCGCCGTCCTCGATCTTGTTTCATCACGTAATCGAGATTTTTGTCCTGTGTAAGCGAATGCTACACAAGGCAGTCTACCGACGTAACAAACGTGGAAACTTTTTGAATAAAAAGATTCTACATCGGCTTGCCTCTGTTGCGAAACTGCGAAACTGATCTCGCTCAGCTTATACGCTGCTGTGCTTTACAATCCGTCAGTTAAACTTGACTAAAGTTCGACTGATTTTCCGCTTTCTTGTTTTGTTTCAGGAAGAAAAGAACAAAGGAATCAACTAAATCTTAGATAGATTTAATTGACATTCTCGGAAAAAGTTGTTACAAGAAAAAACACGAAACTTTAACTCGCGCAATTTTTCGCAACGAAAACTGAAACTAACAATAAGTCTACACAGATATTTTTAGTTAACATGAACTGTTTTCTCTCCTAGCATGTTACTTTACGTACACATAAATGTCACTCGTAAAAGTGTTAGCTTCTTGTTATTGAATTACGTCACGAGTAACTGTGTTTCCAATTTATATGCCGCTGTTGCATAACATTATCGTAGAAATACTGCGAAGCAGCAAAATGGAAAACGACGATACGACGAAAGATTGTCGTGTAACTTGGCACCAGCTTCTACAACGCATGTTCGCACATGCGTGACGTTCCTCTGATACACGCTGCTATATAACGAAGAAAATTGCGCGGGAGATAATGACGAGAAATTTAGCTCTGTTGATCTCCTAGGGTTTATGTACAAAACTAAGAAACATCACGTAATTGCCATCGTATTAATTATCAACAAATTAACGTATGCTAACGAAGCGAACGTTTCGGAAGATCCAAAGGATGGAGATCACGATGAGGTATTTTCACGTGATTACGAAAGCACGCGGGAAAGTATGATGGAACGTGAGATTACGCTGTGGTATAACGAGGGATTCCTAAAAAAAATCAGCAAACGAGCCGGCATAATCTGAGAGAAATTAACAGAGAGAAATCCCCTCAAATTACGCGAAAAAAACGCGTAAAGTAATATCGTAACTTTTTTACATACTTCTATTACAATAACAGTTGGATTATCGAATCAGGTATATTGGATGAAATATTAAACTTGTTGAAGCTGGAAGTTGTTAAATTAATCCATCGAGTGAATAAAGGGCGCGTTTTCTAAGAAACCGATTACGGGTAGAGAATTTTATCGCAGGATGTTTGCCCATTTCCGGATTCCGGTGGTAAAAAGCGAAGGAAGGGTTGTATTGCTACAGAGTAAAATCAAGATAAAAGAGAAAGGTACAGACAAGAGGGAAGAAATCGAACAAGAGAAAGAGAAAAAAATCTGTAAAAGTATCGACAAGAGAGTACACGCTGCAGAACGAATCTTTGGCACCGCTCTCGCCAAGATTCTCCCTCTCTCTACTTCGGTCTCAAGAGAATCAAGCTCTGAATTCTAACGACCGTTCATGATTTACTCGGTCTGTTCACGGTACCGGAGAAGCGTTCTTGATATAGTGGTGCCTGAGTTAGGGTACATTCATGCCAAGGTAACTTTTGTTCTCGCAAATGTCCACGAAGACATTCCTCGCAGTCGGTCCAAGACGAGCGCTGATGATCTATGAAATTCAATTCATTCTTGATTAAATGCTTGCGGCAAATTAACGCGCTCTTCAGATCATGATATTAATAATAATTAGAAAGACGATAAATGAGACGTATTTCCATGTAAGCGTGCGCGTTTAATTCTCCCTTGAATTATTTAACAGAATTATTGCGATGAAGAAATATCTTCATTAACATCACATCGTTTTACTTTCGAGAGAATAAGAGCAGCTATAGTAGATCAGCTATAAGAAAATAAAGGGCTATCTCATCGTGAAAAACACGCGGTACTGTTCCGTGACCTGTACTCGAAATAGCAAGACGTTATAACTGCAATTTAATACTGATTACCGTAATATATTGTTATTTTGCATTATTACAATACACGAAGTCGGACGATGGACGTACGGGACAGCATCATCCTGCGTGACTGTATCGCGCAATTGTGTTATGCAAATGGCGCATTACGTAGTCGCGACACGGCTCGAATAAGGAGTAACGTTCCTGAGATGTACTCGTTCCAGTTCGAAGGAAATCGGCTACGGTGTCCTGACGGACTCGTCGCCGTGATTCATTTTCATTCTACTGTTCCTCCTACGTTCGCGATCACGGAGTTCGCAGTATATAGAGGATTTCATCATGCGCCTGGAGGGATGTCGATCATGGTAATGGGCTCGGCTTCATTTCACGGAAAATATCTTTCATGCAGCACGTAGCACGAGGAGAGGTCAAAAATACGCGAGTGAAATGAACCCCAATAGAGTTTCGTGCTCGCGCGCGGAGAACCTCGGAGGCGCGTGAGTTGTAAAGGCTTCGCGTGATTCACTTGAAATGTTCTGCGCGAGTCGGTATTCATTATGTAGGAAGAAAGAGAGAGAGAGAAGGAAAAAGAGGGAAATGTTTTACAGTAACGAGACAAGTTGGAAATCTCGACTCGTATCTCAATACCTCGACGCAATATGCGTCGAGATTTAATACAAAATCTGGTGACAACAAATGTTTCAATTATCCAATAATTATTTACACCTCTAGAAACTTGTGATACGCATTATTTCCTATATATTTAATATTTGTCAATTCTACAATTGTAGTAAAGTTATTGATTTTATTAAAGATCTTGCAGCTTAAGGTAATAATGTTCGTATGTATACGTGAACTACGGAGATAAGAATAGACGACGGATTATTCGATGTTCAATCGAAATTCTGAAAGTGAAAAACGACAATTTCCTGCGACAGAGAAAAATAGATTTCTTAAGATGCTGCTCCACCAATTCCGGGATATTCGGTACGGTCAGTTGCGCGAGAACCGAATCAAAAGGTCCGCGGGATACGAGCACATCCGGAACAAATCGAATTTGAACGGAAAGATCACAATGCGCGGAAGTCCGAGTATTCAGACATCGAAAAATCCAGATAAAAGCGGAATACAACTAAAAGCAGCACGCGTTCTGAATTTTCAAGCCCGTACGATTCACTCGGTCGGTTTGCTGTCAGCGGTTCCCATGGGGAACGCATTCATGATAGTCGCATAACCGACAGTCGCATAATAGGCTGCGGGATGGAAGCTGCATCGGTGAGCATAACGACGATTCGTCTATCTTTACACGGGCGGGTCGTTGACTAGCAGACCGGTCGAGATCCCCGGCTTTTAGAGCCGGCAGTCAAGTTACGTTAACGCAATTTGCATGCATTATCTAACGCGTAACGAACAGCGCTGCGAAGAAGAGAAGGTGGGATACAGAAGTCATTAACCCGCTCCAGAAAGACGAAGCGTAGTGTTTTTTTTTCTTTCTTCTTGCGTAACGCGGAAGTTCTTTGCGTGCAACTGTTTGTAGTAATCAATTTAGAGATTAATTTAGTAATAACTCTTAACTCTTAACTCTCTTACAAGGAAACCCAATGGAATGTTTCCTTCCAATTTTAAATGTTTTTTTTTTTTTAAAAGAAGATAAGGAACATGCGTATTTTTTTTTATGGTTCAGTCGCACTTTTAAAAGATGCAACACCACACACAACTTTGAAGAAAATCGTGTTTTTTTTTTCGAAGCGAATATCGACAAAACTATATAAAACATAGAAAAACTGTTCCGAAAAAAAAAAGATGATTTGAAAAGTACATATAAAGTAAATATAATAGCAATTAAAAAAAAATTATTTTAAAAAATTATATTAAAATTATTTGTAAAAAGTTGACAAAAATTTTTAATTATAATTATTAAGTATTGTTAAAATCATCAATTTGTTCTATTTCTTACAGTTTTTTGACGATATTCGAAAGACTAATTTTCTTTAAAAAAGTATTGCACTGCCTACAAAAAGTGTAATTCGGTTCTTATAAAAAAAATCCCTTATTTTTGCCCAGAAAATATATTCGAAGGTCATCAAAATCAAGAAAGGACATTTCCATGGATTTGTTAATCCATGGAAACATCTACATATTTATCCTTTTAATCTACACATTACAAATACACTTTAATCATGTATGTGATACTTATTTACTAAACACTTTGACCAAACAAAAATTAATCCCAAAGGTGCAAAGCTACGCAGCCAAAGTCTCGATCAATGCAAATCGTTTTTCAGTCTACTTCTGCTCCATTCGCAAATTAAGCAGTGGTATCATAAAGGGAAGGCTTGTTGTCGGAGAGGTCAGGGACCTTGTTACCGGTAGAATAATTTCCAGTCACTCGGAATCGAATATCTGTACGTGCGATTTCGCTTTGCCGTTGAATTCGATAGCTCTCAAGGTGGGTCGGGGTTACATTCCCGTCCATGGCTCTAAATTAGCTTAACCGCTCGACTTCGTACTTCGGAACTCGGCCTGGCAGGAACTTCTTCGTCGGATCCTCGAGACTGCGGCCACCACCGTCGCAACAAGATATCTCGCTGACCGTCGCATTTGCGGTCATGGCCGTCGGTTTGCCATGTTTCCCGCATTTGCCTGTGACTTCAGTGGCCACGGATCTCACACGAGTATCTCGCCGAATTCGGTGTATTCCAGACGAGCGAATCCGCTCTTAGGTTTGTTGATTTTAGAGCACTGACCCGAGAGATCTCAAATACCAAGCTTATAGCACTCGGCCGCGTCTACCAATGACTACGATCGTTCGAGTTATACACGTCGATATACTTGGACATTTGGAATGTCCGGTAATCAAATCAATCTCATAGAGAATAAAACTAAGTACTTGCAAAATAGCTTTTTTTATGAACATTTTATATCTTTTATATGTGTTTATTTTTATTTAGAAAATAAAATTTTTATGTAAATACGTGCCCAAAATTTATTCCATCAAAATTGTATTTCTTTTAATCCAATCATAATTCAAAAAATTATTTAAAAATAAAATTATTGTATAAAGGTATATGGAAATAACATACGTACTAATACAGCGTTTAGGAATATCTACAGGGAATTCGATTAGTACGTATTGGTGCATATTAAAGTCATTGTACATGATGATCTAATCTATAAGTATAAAAGTGAAATACAAACATTTTAAATTACAATAAATATATATTTTGCAAAACAGCACAATGAAGTGTATTAAAAATTTCACATTTACTATTTATATTAAACATACATCTTTACATCAATTTGTGTACGACGACTTTAACGTGCAGCACCGAGTGCGTCCAAATTCGCTATTAGAAACAATTTCTTATAGTTTTCTCACTAAATGGCTACCAAGAGAAATTATTCGTGCAATGAGAAGATTAATGACTCGCGACAAGCTAAAGTTACATGAGTTATAACTTTGCATGAATGTGACCGACTGTGAAAGAAGAAGCTCTTTCGCAGGGCGGTTGGATACATTGCAGTTACAAGAAGGCCATTGTGTCTTACGAAATTTGACGAGTACTCACTCACAGAGACCCAGTTTCGGATATTTGGGTCACGTTTCTCTTGGCAACGATTTCGACGTTCGAATAAGTCGTCAATAGACGAGAATCGATCTATTTATAGCTAACTGATTGTGAGATTCGAACTTCATTCCTTTAGGGACAATAAAAGAAAAAAACAAAAGGTTATGAAAGGGAGATAAATCGCGTTGCTAAGGATTTCAAGAATATTCGACCAAGTGGAAATTCGTCAAGCTCCAAGGCTCATCGATGCGAATTTGGAAGCAGATTAGTGGAAGGCCCGAGGAAAAAAATTTGATGACTCTGGAGAACGAGGGAAGAAAGATAACGAGTTACTTTCGAGAGAAGGAAAGGGAGATTAATCGACTATCATTATGACACGGACGCTATAAGGCCGGTATGCTTAATCATGATATATTTAATCTCATCACAGTCACTTTTTAGTAAATTAACTATCTTAATTCTAACGTTTTGTAGTTTTGTTTGACAAAGAAAAAGCGATAAATGGAATATTAATAAATTACACTATCACTTAGGGAATGAGGTATACTTTTTCAGAAGAAAATATATATTTATTCGGTGCAATTTACTAAAGTGCAAATTATATGCGTATATTTATTATCTGTGTAAAATTTTTAATTCAAAATATTCATTAGAGTAAAGTCGTCAAGATAGTAACGATGTCATCGTTAAGACCATTTTAATCATTCATGTCACGCACTTGGCTCGATTGTGATCAAAGAAATCGAGGCGGTTGGTTATCGAGAACGAGATAAATGAAGTTAATGAGCTGGGTCCTTCTGAGAGAACAGAAGAAACCTTAACGAACTATCCTTTAATACACTTTGTAAAACACTCGACCGCTTCATGCAGGACGATACATGCTGGCTTTTGCTTTACACTGACTGACTCGACTATTGTTTCGCAAAGAGCCTTTGTGTTTCCTTATTGTTGACAATGACTGATTGTATTGCTCGAATTAAAGACGAATTCGTTCTTCTAACACATTATCATTAAAGCATCGAGACAAGTTTTAATAACTGGTATATCGATTCTCGATTAACGTCTTTAAAAGCGGCTTCTTCTCATAAATCGTTGCTCATGAATTTTCTTGACTCTTATCTCTTTTGCTGCTCCTCAAATCGCGAGAATTTTCAACTTTAGCTGTACATTCTGATGATTGATATGCTACAAAGAGTATTGTATCTACTATTGGGTTGGCAAGGAAATAATTGCGTTTTTTTAGCTCAAAGTTATATATACAATATCTTCGTCAATAATGAATGAAATTTAAA
>Ga0157363_1007516_pt1 | contig 10315 bp, 12 predicted proteins | sample AttsexASBM1_FD_111477 | JGI IMG/M metagenome (GOLD analysis project Ga0157363, IMG submission 111477) | Fungus gardens microbial communities from leaf cutter ant in Ribeirão Preto, State of São Paulo, Brazil - Atta sexdens ASBM1 | ecosystem: Host-associated > Fungi > Mycelium > Unclassified ...
AGAGAACTCGATAGAGTTCATAGTACAAAGTAGTCTACCTTATATACTACTACTCATGGTCCGTGCTCACTACTGTGCACCCTACCCTAAATGACCATGTGTATGACATGAGGCCAACATGTGCTGTCCATGTTGTATGACATCACTTTATTCCAGAACCTTCTACTCCATTCTCCTGAGTCCTGTGATTAGTCTTGTGACTACGCCATCAATTTGTGACTGATGTGACAGCATGACTGATCAACCCTAACCCGAGTTGTTCTAAAAATAGAAAAAGAAAAAAGAAAAAGTAAAGTAAAGTGAAATAAAATAAAAAGAGAAAATAAAATAAAGTCCACCGTCAACAATCTTGACATTACTGTCAGGAGTACAGTGTGAAGTACATATATAGTACCAGCCAGATATCAAAGCTAAGCTTGACATTGCGCACTTTTAGCGTAACTGGTTCAGTGGCTGGTCTGTTCCTAACAAACAGTATTCTACCTACTATTTATATAAAGTTCTCATAGTCTGTGCTACAACTTCTCTATGTCTACCCTAATGTCCATGCCCTGTTCTCATGTCTATTACTCATCTTCCATGTGTCTTCCTCAAGGCCAGCATGCCATATTTATGTGCCCTGACATCATACTCTTTAATCTCCGTCATACATACATGTACTATATATACACCATGAGAAACCCATATCCCTTGATGTTACTCCATCTCTAGACTCTTCCTGATCCTTCTAGACCCTAGATCCTTCCATACTGCTCTAGACTGCTCTAGTTCTATGACATCATGTCCTGTGACTTCCCAGTCATATGCCCTCTCTCTCTTGTCGTAGACTAATAATAATACTACTATCTATATCTTATCTGTCTTAACTCTAACTCTAAAGTCTGTCCATACTTTCGTCTTATAACACCTACCTTTCTAAGACCTTTCCAGTATCTACAACTTCCAAAAAACTTTTGCCTAATACCTTCAACCACAGTCTCAAATTTGTAACCTTATCCTATCCACATGTTGTTATTATTAGAGCATGGTCATATATCTGAGTAGCATAAATATCAGAATTAACCACCTTCTACCTCACTTTCTAATTTACCAATCTTGCTGAAAGATTAGCCAGGATCACAAATAGCCCAGTTAATCTACCCATTATTCCAACTGAGTACCATAAGGCTAAAACAGAGATTTTGGTTCTATATTGACTATACAACTTACAGATTAAGTTAGAAAATAGGAAAAAAATACCTATTGGAACTATTTATTCACTCTTAACCACTGAACAGAAAGCCCTCAAAGAGTTCATCAGTGAAAATCTGAATATTGGATTTATATGCCCTACTTTCTCTTCTTATGGAGCACTAGTACTTTTTGTAAAGAAGAAGAACAGTTCTATTTGTCTATGTATCAACTTTCAAAGACTCAACTGTATTATGTGGAAGGATAGGTATCCACTTCTTTTAATATCCAATTCTTTCAACTTACTTCAGAAGACATGTATATATATATAAATTGACCTCTATTATGCTTATCACTTAGTATAGATTGCAAAAGGGGACAAATAGAAGACAGCTTTCTGTACTCACTACAGATCCTTTGAATATGCAGTTATATCTTTCAGTCTAACTAAGTCTTCCAATGGTTTATAAATGATATTTTTTCAGACCTTCTTAATATCTGTATAATAGTTTATCTTAATGACATCCTTATCTATTTGAACAACATGTCTCAGCATAAAGATCATATTAAAGTAGTGTTGTACTGACTCTGAAAAGCTGGGCTATACATAAAGATAGAGAATGAATTCCACTCTGATTTTGTAAAATAATATATTCTGTCTTCTTATAGGTTGTCTATATCTTTTAATAAAATAAAAATGATCCAAAATTAGTCTAAACATAGAAAAATAAAAACATACAAGTATTCTTAGAATTTGCTAGTTTCTATTGTTAATTCATTTATAACTACTCAGATATAGCTATCTCACTAATCTAACTAACTCAGAAAGATACTCTTTGGAACTTTTAATTGTAATAGAAGAGAAGGAGGTTCATCTAGTCATATTATATTCTACTACTCATGGTCCGTGCTCACTACTGTGCACCCTACCCTAAATGACCATGCGTATAACATGAGGCCAACATGTGTTGTCTATGTTGTATGATGTCACTTTATTCCAGAACCTTCTACTCCATTCTCCTGAGTCCCATGATCAGTCTTGTGACTATGCCATTGATTTGTGACAGCGTGACTGATAAACCCTAACCCAAGTTGTTCTAAAAATAGAAAATAGGAAATAAAAGAAAAATAAAAATAAAAATAAAGTAAGAGAGAAAATAAAATGAAGTCCACCGTCAACGATCTTGACAATATTGTCTTTATCTTTCCCTTCTATCTTTTCCAATTCTTTGCCCACTTTAAATATTCATTCTCAAATTTCTTATTATCTTACCTATACAATACTTTTGCTATATCTCTCTCTGGTAGTTTACTCCTTTTGAACTCCTCTGCACTTTGATTTAACTTTATCTTCCACCTTTTATCTATCCTCTTCTGCCATCTAACCTCTACCTCTAATCTTCCTTCAAACTCATCAACTAACTCCTTCACATTTTCTAAGTCCTTTTCCTTTTCCTATATATCATTTTCTGCTATAAACCCCTTCCACCATACCAAATATTTCATTACCCCTCTTACTTTCCTCTTATTTAATATTCTTTCTACTTCCCATTCTTCTACTCCATCTACTTCTACTGGTTTTAGTTCTTTCACTTTTTGTCTCTTTCTTGGTTCTCTATATTTTACTACTCTACTCATATTGACTACCAGATAAATCCTCATTGAAATCAGTAATTTCGGTTTTACTATATTCTTCAATACCACTTCTTCCACTACATAGAATTCTACATATCTCTCTGTTAGCTTCTTTGTCAGCCTCTCCCTGAGCACTAAATCTTTTGTGCTTAACATTACTTTATCTCCTTTCTTCCATACTTCTACTTTCCTCCTACTCTTATCTGCTTGTTGCTTCATCTCTTCTTGTACTTTCTTCAATGTTGCACCAGCTTCTTCCTGAACTTTCCTCATCCTTTCTGCAAACTCTGTTGCTTTCTCCACTTTTCTTTTCCTTCTAATGTTTGCTCTTATTCTCAACTCTCTTCTATAATTTGCCATAAAGGGCGATACTTTTGTTGCTGAATGAACCTTGTTATTCATCACAAACTTAGCTATTGCTAACCATTCTGACCAGTCCTTCTGCCTATATTCTATAAAAAACCTCAAGTATTATTCCAACTTTTGGTTCATCTATTCTGTCTGCCCATCTGTTTAAGGGTGGAATACTGTTGACAACCTCATCTCAATCTCCAACATCTTATTTAACTCCTTTGTCAACTCTGCTGCAAAATGTAGTCCTCTATTGCTAATCACACTCTCTGGCAACCCATGTAACTTCCATATGTTATCTCTAAACAATTTCGCTAGACTCTCTGCCAATGTTCCTTCTATTGTTGTTACAAAATGAGCTATTTTTGACAACTTATCACACACCACCAATATTGCATCTTTCCCTGCTACTAGTAGTAACTTTGTAATAAAGTCTACCATTACATGTATCCACAACTTCTCTGGTGTCTCATTTGCCATCAACTTTTCCACTGGTACCTTTGTTTTATTCTTTATTCTCTAACATGCATCACATCCCTCCACATATTTTCCAACATCCTTTGTTACTTCTGGCCACCAGTAATTCCTTGTCACCGACTCTATTGTCTTCCACCTTCTTCCATAACCTGCTACTGGTGTATCATGATGTAACTGGATTACTTCCATTTTCAATTCCTCATCCTTTGGCACATACACCTTTCTCTCCTTCAGTACTAATTTTCCCTCAATCTTCCACTCATTGCCTCTCAGACTTCTTATCCTTACTTTCTCCATCTCTTCTACAATTCTTACTACTTCTTCATCTTTCCCTCTTGCTTTTTTTATTTTTCCATTAACATTATTTCTGGTCCCTCTACTACTACCTCCATCATCCCTCTAACCCATGCTTCCTTTATCAACTTTTGATTTTCATTATTGTTCTCCACTCCCACCTTCCAATCTGGCCTCCTACTCAAACTATCTGCTTTTCCCATTCTTGTTTCCAACACATGTTTTAAAGTGAAGTTGAATCTAGACAAGTACAATGCCTATCTAGCCTGTCTTCAATTCAACTTCTGTGCTTTCATAAAATACTCCAAATTCTTATGGTTAGTCCAAATCTCAAACTTGAACTTAGCATCTTTTAACAAATATCTCCAAGCTTCTAATCTCTTGATCACTGCTAACATTTCCTTATCATGAATTTCATAATTTTGCTCTGTTTCATTCAACAATTTAGAGAGGTATGCCACTGGTCTCTATCTTCCATCTGCATACTCCATTGACAACACTTCTCCTGTTGCAAAATCTGACATATTTACCTTCATCTTCATCTTCTTATCTAAGTTTAGTGCTACTAGTATAGATTCTATAGTGAACTGTTTCTTCAGTATCTCAAACAACTTCTCTTGCTTTGTTTCCCATTCCCACTTCTGTTCTTTCCTTGTTAGCTCATGCAATGGTCTTGTTATTTTGGCAAAGTCTTTCACAAATTGCCTGTAATAGTTAGCTAACTCTAAGAATTTCTACACATTTTTTACTGACTTAGGAACTGGTCACTTTAGCACTGCTTTAACTTTCTCTTCCTCTATTTTTATCCCATCCTTCCCTGTTACCACTCTCCAAAATCCTACCTCTTCCATTTTCCATTTATATTTTCCTGGCTTTATATATAAATCATTTTCTTCCATCCTCATAATAACTTCTTCTACTATCTTATCATGTTTCTCTTCTTCTTCTGTGCCTACTATTACATCATCAATAAAACTTGCCACTTCTCTAGTATTGATTAAATCTCTTAGGATCTCATTCATCACTGTCTGGAATGTTGCTAGTAAGTTTGTCAAACCAAAAAATATAACTGTTGGCTCAAACAACCCTTCTGGTATTATGAAGGCCACTTTCCACTTGTCTCCCTCTTTGATTCTTATGTTATTGTATCTTCACCTCAAGTCCAACTTTATAAACACTTTCTTTGTACCAATATTTTTCACTATATCTGAAATGAGTGGCAACAGATAATTATTCTTGACTGTCCATTCATTCAAATATTGATAGTCTTGTACCATCCTTTTCTTTCCATCCTTCTTTTCTACAAAAAACACAGAGGTCATTTGTGGTGATTTTGATGATCTTATATATCTTTTTCTTATCTGCTCCTAAATGAACTCCCTTACTTCCTCTCTCTCCTCTCTAGACAAGAAATGCACTTTTCCTTTCCTTGGTACAAATCCTTTCTTAAGGTCTATCATATGATCCCACACCTTCCTTATTGGCATTCTCTCACTTGCTTTCTTTCCAAAGACCTTGATCCACTGGTGGAATTGCTCTGGTACCAACTTCTTTGTCTCTTCCTCTAATCTTGCTATTTCTTCTTCTTTGTTCCAAATCTCCTATTCCTCTGCTACCTTATTTACTTGTATTATTTTTTCCTTTTTCTGTCTCCACTTCTTTTTTTATTTATTTTCTTCTTTTTTCTCCTCTTTCTCTTCTCTTGTTTCTTCTTCTTTTTGTTTTTGCCACTCGGATTTTCCTTGTTTTGGTCTTTACTACTTCCCACATTCCTCTGGACATCTCATCATTTTCACTTCTCCTATTCTCCAGTTGATCTCAGGATTATGGCAAGCAAGCTACAGTATTCTCAAAATCACATTCCACTTTTGCCCACCTATTACATCTATCTCTGTTCTCTCTCTATACTCTTAGTAGTAGATATTTATCTCTACTGTATGCTCAATATGCCCTTTTTTATTGAAGGTTCCATCCATATTCCTTATATATATTAGATTTTCTATTTTCTTCAACTTAAATCCCTACTTTCTTACGAACTCTGAACTCATAACTAACTCTGTAGCCCTACTATCCAATAATATCTTCACCATTACTCCTTCTTGTGTATCAATCCTCTCCAGCCCAATTTCTACTGTTATTCCTCTTAGTAGTTCCTCATTGTTAGGTTTACAACAGGATATATTGTCTATTACTCTAGAGAGTATTGTGTACCTATTATTGAGACTTAATCAAGGAGTATTAAGTCTCAGTTCCCATTTAAATTATTATTGTCCTCATTTTCTTCCTCAATCATTTTTCTTTGTCTGTATTTCAGTCTTCTTTCTTTTCCAATTCTGTTCTTCATTCCCTTATTTCTGCAATTCCTAGCCAAATGTCCAAATCCTCCACATGTATAACAATTTCTTCCTTTGTCTACATCCATTGTATAGGGATCCTTTTTTGGTGGTCCCATTGGTCTTTCCTGATTCCTTGTTATTACTACATTTATTCTTTCCACCCTTTCCATTAGAGCAAGCTCTATTAGCACTTGTTGTTGAGGAATCTCTTGCCTCCTCAGCCAAACTTGAGGCTGTGGCATTTGTTGTTGTAGTATTTCCATGTTATTTAACCTTGGAGCCTGAGCTCCAATTTCCCGTTGTTCCCTCAATCTTTCCTCTTTCTTCTTATTCTCCTTCCAGTATTTGTCTAAATTAGTAGCATATTTGTACTACTGTTTAATACTGGTTAGAGGTCTTTTTGCCTCTATCAGCTTTCTCCTGATTGCTCCATTCATTTCTTTTTTAAACTCTTCCACCAATGGCCTTCTCTCATATTCACACTCTCTTGCTGCTCTCCTAAACTCCTAGATAAATTCCTCCATTGTCTTTCCTCCCTATTCCATCCTTTTTTGTTTCCTTATATTTACCAACTCCTCTGCTGAGCTCCCTTTTTAGTTCCAACAAAAATTCTTCTACTGATCCAAACTCTGCTTCTTCTGTTTATAAATCTTCTAACACATTCTCCTTCTATACATCTGCTGATTCTTTCTATACATATGATAAAACCTATTGAATTTGTTTTTCCACTGTTGCTTCTCTTATTCTCATCCTCAAATATAACCTGTATACTGTGATAAATCCTCCTACTCTTTCTACTTCTCCATTAAAAACTGGTGGCTTGGCCACCTCTATATTGGATCCTGTGTTGGATCTCTCAATTGCTCCTCCTGCAATCAGAGCCTGTATTTGCACCTGTATTGCTACTAGCTGTTCTTACTGTTGTCTGATAATTGTATATAAGTCATGCTAGCTCATGATGTTATAGGAAGGGAAGGAGTTGACGGGTGATAGTGATAGTGGTGGTAGTAGTGATGATGTATAGAGAGGGAGAGTGGAACCAGTGCTGGTTTTGCTTTTCAATTTGTACTCCAAGAAAGAAATCTCGATATGTAATAAAAGGCTCTCTTCTTGTTCTGCCTACACATTCTACCAACTACTTCTCCTACTGGCTACTAATACTATATGATTTTGGTTTAAGAAATCTGTTCTACTTTAAGTAGTGTTTTAAGAACATTTGCTGTTTCTCTGCATAAACAAATCACAAGTGGATCTGTAGCACAAGGCTAATATGAACAAGAAAATATAGCTATCACATTTACACAAGGTAATATGTTTGAAATGCACCAGTGGGCTTTGGTACACACAAACGGCCAAGCTTTGTCTGCTTAGCTAATATACTCCTTGAGTCTAGAGTCTGGCTATGTCTTCTTGATTCAAGAGTAGTGTTGTTTTTTGGTCAAGGATAATAAAAGAAGTAAAGGAAAAGAGCTCAGTGTTGAGTGGTTTTCAAAAATAGGAATTGAGTTCCAATGTTATGACTTAGGTCCAAAAGATTAGAACAAAAGACTACTCTTGTATAAAAGAATATAAGAGAAATCAATGGAGTTCTCAGTACAGACTATTCTTCCTTATATAAACTTGGTTTCTGGTTCATGCTGTGTTGTATTTAGTCTACCCTAATATCCATATGTTATTCATAAGGCCAACATACTTTTGCTATATTGTATAATGTTATTTGTTCCATAATCTTCTATGAATTTCTCTGCATCACATGATATTGTGACAGTACCATGTGACATCACATGTCACATGCCATCCTAACCCTAAATAAAATAAAGATAAAAGATGAAAAGAAACTGAAAATAAAATAAAAAGGAAAATAAAATATAGTCTAGCATCCACAACTCTGACAATTCCAATCATCCATCAATCTAAGGACCAGACCCTATATCTCTTATTAATTCCATAAAGTTTTAAATAATAACCTCTATAGTGTCTAACAACTTAGAGTATATATAGTGATAGAATATTATTAGATTACCACTTCCATATTTAAGAATATAGCTACTATATACTTTAGTTTGATAATCAACTTGAATTATGTCATACTTATGCTAATTCTTCCAAACTTTTGTTATTTGAAAGTTATGATTATATAATATATAGGCTAGGTATAATGTTATTTGTTAAAGTTAAGATTGAATTATCTACATAACACTACTTCTGATTTCTCTCTCTCCTTAACTTGCTAAGTTACTTTTCTGTTTCCATCTTCTATGCTATCATTGTAGATAATCTTAGCAAGTGTGAATTGCTTTTAACAATCTACTACTATATATACTTATAAACTATAAGAAAATAATAAATAGAGAATAAGAAAAACATAAGATACAATAGAATAGAAGACTAAGAATAAGGTAAACTATCAGAGTTAAAGATAGTAGACTTAATTTATTTTTCATTTTGTTTTTGTATTTTAAAACCTAAGGCTAGAGTTAGTGTAATATTACATATAATTGTCACAAACTATTACAAATCCATCACATATCACAGTCACACAATCATGCATTACACAAAAGGTTATAGAAGGTTTTGAAATAATGATGTCATATCACATGTCAATAGCATATAGTATATATGTTTTTTAGAGTAGGCTAGGTTTAGTATAGCATAGACCATTAGCCTAATATATATAAGGTAGATACTTTATACTTGGGAACTTTATTAGGTTCTCTTATATTAACTCTAATATAAGTTTTTTTCTTAACTTAATACTTTGAGTCTTGAATTGTAACATAAACACTTGTAAGACATAAGATATAGATTATAATAGCAGGGTTTAGGATTAATGGTAGCAAAGTAAAGAAGTATATAAAAAAGTCTATAGAATTTAGGAATATGGATTCTTATTTGGCTGGATATAGTGAAAAGTTGGTTCTTTGTAAGAAGATCTAGCTTTTTACTATATCTAGCTAAGCAAACCCTCTCAACTGCAAACTTTTTTACAGCCTTCACTACTTTTCTGAATCTCTTGGCCCTCACTATAAATCTCACTACTATCTTGTGTTTCTGAACTCTATTGCTAAACTTGCAGACTTTGCTACTATAGAATCTCAAACTCTATAGTTATACCTAGCACTTCTAAAAAACTTCTTAGATTTACTGCTCTCTGTTGTTCCAACTGTACCCTGTCTTTTTATATAATGTTCTAGGTATTTTGACTTAGATTTCTGACTATTTGCATACTATTATTCTGATGTTACCTCAATATTGTTCTGCTGGATTGGAATAAATAGTAGAAGTATTTAGGACATTATTTATCTTTAGGAAACCTTATTCCATTCTCCTAGGTTTTCCTAAAGGTGGATAGTACTTAGTTGTTAGTTATTGCAATATAACTTAGATTTTTCTGAAGATTGTAAAAATACTATAGACTTTGTTTAGTTGCTCTGGCAGTCCTCTTTGTTGTAGCAACCACTAGTCATAACAACCCTATAGTATGCTTACTTCAGCAAAGCTCTTAACTAGCTATCTAGTAGTGGGGATTACAAGAGAACTTGACAAGGAGCCCTCGCTGCATTGCTACCCTATTTATATAAATTACATGTGGTCTGTGCTACAACAATGTTCTGCTTCTATTCCTGTCCTAAAAGCCTCATGTCTACCTCATGTCTACTCCGCAATGTGTCATAAACTTTATTCAGCTTGTATCTCCACAACTAGTGGACTAATATTTACAAACCAAGTTGTACTGGAAAGCTCCAAATGAAGGCTATCTGCATATATACAAGATATACAAAAGTAATAACAAATAACTGAGATATCAGGTCATCAGTAACTGAAAAATATCCATTTGCTAATATCTCATGAATGGCTAGATAAATTCACACAATCAAACTTGCATTGGAAAGTGCTCATCAAACCATTTCCAATGATATAGTATATCTCATGGCAATAAGTATTGATAAAGATACAATCATATCAATGTAGTAACATAATTAGTTACCTTCTAAAATTAGCCTGACAGCTGCTATGACAGCTGATAGCTCCCATCAGATACGAGTTTTGAT
>Ga0157363_1007517_pt1 | contig 10315 bp, 4 predicted proteins | sample AttsexASBM1_FD_111477 | JGI IMG/M metagenome (GOLD analysis project Ga0157363, IMG submission 111477) | Fungus gardens microbial communities from leaf cutter ant in Ribeirão Preto, State of São Paulo, Brazil - Atta sexdens ASBM1 | ecosystem: Host-associated > Fungi > Mycelium > Unclassified ...
ATTTCGAGTCATTAAACAATTTTAGCCGCAACACTGCAGCGGTGCGCACTCAATATACCGGGCCACACCTTTCGCACGGTTTTGAAGTCTGACCTCCCTATCTAATGGAAAGTGCAAGTGATCTTCCAGCAGATCTTACGGGCAATTTGAAGACCGTTCTCTCTTTCTGTGCCAAGCCGAGTCGATAGTTCGAAACGCAAATCTCGTGATAGGATCGAGCTTGGATGTCGATTGAAACGCCGTGAAAATAGTACTACCGATTCGCGCGCAAAAGGTGAGATTCAACGATCATCGATATTTCATAAGCCTTTCCAGCCTCGTCGATTTCTATTATGCGAGAGGTTTAAGGCCGCCCGACCATCAATTTATCGTTCAATACATGATGAATGATCATGAAATCACTGTTTTTGCGTTAATCCGACGATCGAATTGATTCAGCGATACGGAAAAAAAATCGATAATTTCCCAGCGTAAACCTTTTAATCTTCTAGTCGTTGATCTTCAATCCTTGAACGTTAACACGTCATGGGTGAATTTATGACCCGCGACATCGATTCAAGATGCATTTTATTTGGATTTTTCAAATAAATTATTGTAGTCGTTACTTGTTGCTAATAGGACAATAAAACTTTTTAATAATAGAGGTGGATATGATCGGAATGAATTTCTGAGTATTTGAAGGGAATGTAGTTAGAAAAGAAAATCTCATCTTGCGAATGTTTGGTTCGAGAATCGCTAATAAAGGTGGAGATAAAACGGAGGGACAAGCCCTTCTTTAAAATAATGTATGGTTGCGTCCCCATCTTTTCTAGATGTAAGCCTCTAATTTCCACCATGATCATTCGGCATATCGAACCTTTTGCTCTCATTAAGAATTCACCAGGAGGTACGGATTAAAGACCCTCCTGGACGCGAACACCTGGTATCAATTCGCGAACTTAAATCGCTCAGCGAAGGAACGCGTAGTGCTGAAGAAAAGATTGAAGAAAATCTCGAGTAATCACAACGAAGATGAACAGAAAAAGGAAATGAAATCGAAAGTGAGCTATACCTACTCCATTTTGTAATTGAACAGGTCTTATAATTGAAGTAGTTTTTGTTGCACAGTTTTACAAATTGATGAACTTTTGCTACATCACCAGGAAAAAATTATTACAGTTGAGTCAATTAAAATATTCGAAATAAATAATATATATAAATAATAATATATCACACTTTTATTTAATGTAAAAAATAATTTTATTATTAATTTAGTTTTTAAAGATAAATATATATATATATATGGATGACAAAATCACATTACATAAACTTTATCTTATCGAAGAGAAGAGGTGATAATGGTGAGTTAATACTTAGAATATCTATTATATATCTAATAATCAAAATAAAATATTATAATCTTTTCTGGATAAGAAAATTGAGATAAATATATATATGGATGACAAAATTACATTACATAAACTTTATCTTATCGAAGAGAAGAGGTGATAATGTTGAGTTAATACTTAGAATATCTATTATATATCTAATAAATTAAAATAAAATATTATAATCTTTTCTGGATAAGAAAATCGAGAGCATTACATCCTAAATACGCATCGAAAAATCATAATCAACATCTAAATCAAAGGAGAAACTATCTTTTGCGGAACTATATAATTTCATTTTATCTCACATCTCAATTGAAACTTTTCTAAGAAAATTGTAGCGATTTCTAATGTTTAATTAATTATCGATGTACAATCTATTATGTACAATTTATTATTATGAAAGAAATGGCTCATCATTACTCGAGATTATGCGAATATTCACATGGTAGCTCTTTCCTGGCACTTTTGAAAAAGGAAGCAAGTGTTTCTAAGTATATCCCTCACGGATGTCATGAAATGATAGACGATGCGTGATGCACGTTCGTTAATTATAATGCGACGTGGTTTTTAGATAAGATTGGAGATTCATAAAGAGAGCAATGGGATATCGATTACCCACTGTCCATCGGTAATCTCAATGTATTGAGGCTGCTGCACGCGAACACCTGGTACCATCATGAAGTATATAAGATAGAGAACCGACTTGATGGTTTCAAGGGAGAGAGAGAGAGAGAGAGAGAGAGAACGAATAAAGTTGCAGAACGGTGAGGGAATGAAGGTCACATAACAGGGGCAGTTGATCGTCCTTTATGTAGATGAAGGGAAGCGATAAGGTGGAGCGCGGACGCATACACGCGAGAAAGAATGAGAGAAACGCCTCCTACCGGAACCAAAAAGTCTTTCGAGTAATTGCAACGCGTCGTTGGTCGACCGGGCGATTACACACGAGGAATGCAACCCTAAGGAACGAAGCTGCGCGTCGCCCGGAGGATACGTCTCTTGAACATGCGAAGACATTGAATACGATCGAGATTGCGCGCACCGATTTTCTCACCCTTCTTTCTCCCTTACTCTTCCGACTGTCATATTGATGGCGCCCATTAGAGGCGGAAATTACGCTTTCAAGATAAATTAATGTTATATGCAAGCGTTATTGCCCTGGCAATGTTATATATGTAAATATCGGTCGAACAGAGTTTCACGATATGGAAGAAATTTTATTGAGGAAATTCCTTGGCAAAGGTGTATTTTACTTGCAGTAATTTTTATTTTCAACGTTGCTTTTCTTGTAAATCTCTAACCGATACAATATTGCTAAAATATAATGCATCAATTAAGGCGAGCAATCTGTCTATCCATCTTTTGAAAGATAATATTTTTGAAAAAGATTTATTTTAACGAACTCCTTTCGTCAAGAATATGATGAGACCCGTAAAAGGATCGAGACGAATGTTCAGTTACGCTTATCGTCGCAAGTGTATTAATCGCGCAGATCCTCGGGAAATAACAAGTATGTACAAAGATACACGGCGTTACAGATGCTGCTGGGAAGGGTTTGTGAGAAAAACTTGATTCCGCTTCCGTCGTTTATAGCCCTTAATGGAAGGGATATAAGCGCGATCACCTTTTCTTATTCGATATACCATTTATTGTATTTTTTTTCTCGCGCATCCGAGGCTTTCGTGCGGTTGCACCAGTTTTAATTATCTATCAGTCAATTAATAACATCCGGACTCTACGCGCTCCTGAAAATAATTAAAGAGCACGCCGCTCTTTCGATTCGTTTCACTACGACAATTTAAAATCAAGAAAGTTGCGGAATATATTTCGCTTTGAATTATGCTGTTATGTTTCGCTCCACGTCAATCAATTAATGATTTAATATAAAAATGTCAAATAAAAATTTTGTTGAAGTAACACCTCCTTGTAGCTAAATAAGGAATACGGAGCTGTTTGTTATTTGTTTGCATCGTTGAAGCTTGCTCTACCTACGCACCGTCGACTAACGTTTAATCATTTAATCAACGGCTCTTTCTATTTTCTACCTACTTCACATTCTGACAAACGTTGTCACTTTGATTACGCGTTTGCGACACCCTCCAATCGCTCTTTGCACGCGCGCAAATCTCTGCTTTATGCGTTACGTGATGCATTTCCTCGGGCGCAAAATATTCTCACCGACGCGATATCGTTCAGCGCGAAGAAGTTAATTATAGTTCGCAGGACAATAATAACCGGGATGGATACATTTTATTCGTCATATGCGTGAGTCTCGCGTTTCTTTTCGACAAGATTTTCAAATCGCTATCTATTACAATACTGTACGGTCCATCGGAAGAACCGAAGGATGTTCGTGGTTCAGCGAATCATATAAAGGACGAGATGCATATGGTTCTCGTTAATGGTTACTGGCGCGGACTGCCAGAGCTCTGATCGCGGTTTGGCCTCCATTATGTTGTGAATCATGCGTGAAGTAATTTACCTGGCACTTTTTGCGCGAACATTGGTTGTAACGAGAAAGATGGTAAAGAAAGAGAAGCCGCCGCAATCGATTGACCGCAACACGGTTTGCTCGACTTCCAAATATAACGCCGATTGTTTTTCAATCAGTTCCCCGTAATGTTTCACAAGTGTGCTCTAGACACGTCGCGAGACATCGCAAAACATACTTTCGTGAATGAATGTTTTTGAAGCTGAGATCGTGAGAAGACGAACTGGAATTCAATTATTTCATGATGTAAAAAGACCAGGTAAAACAATTTCAAGGATGCCCAGTAATTTCAAGGATGCCCAGTCAAATTCGTTCAGCTAATCAGAAATTTGTAAAAAGCAACATCTACATCATGAATTATCATTTTACATCATGGATTATTTTATTATAATAAAATTTATACACACATACACACACACATCATATCAATTGCCCTAATATAATATAGATACGCCTTTTTGCTACTTAAAAACATTTTGTTGTTCGAATATTAAAAATGAAGTAAATAAATTTCTAATCCTCATTTCATTTTACAATTAGATTAATTGGGAAGAAATGATAGAAATTACATTGGAATATAAATCTTGTGTCTTTGACGCATCTATCTTATTAAATGTAACTTATATGTTTTTTACATGTAAAGAGGAGAAAGTGGTAGTAGATATTACTTTTTTTGGATTCGTGTTGATCCCACCTGTCATCCTTACACCTGTTTCTTGGAACTACTTATAATTAATGGTAACGTTAATGACCTTTCACGGAATGCTGAATGCATGATACATACAGAACACGAAGTTATTTGTTATGCGTGTCACAACTCTTTGCATTGTCAAACTTCATAGTTGCTAAATCTATCTTTTTCTCTCTTTCAATACATAAATCTAAAGCGGAGAATAAATTTAACGCGTTTAGCTATCCACGATTACAATTGATACAACATTTAATATCTTTTAGAGATTTTTTTTATTTTATGTCTTATGAACACATTTTGAGATAATTATATTTATTGAACGCGATTTTGTGTGTGTGTGTGTGTGTGTGTGTGTGTGTTTTATGCTTAAAGAACATTAATATTGCGATAATCAAAAGTGCTATTGTAAATGCGGCATTTAAATTTGCGTTTATTTCTGTTGATGTTGAAATGCGCATAACATAATCTAATGTCAATTTGCCGCTAGAATGATTTGAAACAGTTGTGTTGATTAGACCGCATACAGCTGTAGTCACGGACGATTAATTTTTTTATTTACTCGAGCGTTCGTATGAAACTCGTTATGAATTCGTATTTCCGGTTTGAAGGTCATCTATGATATAAAAATTAATTGAAGTATCCGTTATACCGTCGATTAAGGTCGTTCCCATGCCCTCTCTTCATTCACGAGAATTTGTTACACTTCGCTCAGTTGATTGTCCATTCTCTTCACAATAATTTTTTTTAATAAATATGTGCCTTTGCAAATAATTTATCTACAATCTTAAAGCATTACTTTGTAATAGTTTTTACAATAATTTCAAAAGAATATTTAAAATTATAGTTTATAATAAGTTATATGATTAAAATGATAGAATAATAAATCTATAATATCTTTATTTTTAAAAATAAACAATAATAATATGTAAGAATTAATAAATTAAAAAGACTTTCTTACAAACGTATTGCTTCTTTTATAGAATTTCCATTGACGTAACCAGCTTTAATAAAGATTCATCCTTTTCTTTTTAGACAGCACCGTAATTACGAGCGAGGTTCTTCAAGGTTACGACCCTCAGTTCATGGTGGGCTGTTACTTTCCTGCAGACTTCCAGGGTGAATTCGTGACGCAGGTGAGCGGAAAGGGTGTTGAAGGCATGGCAAACGCGCCCATTCAGTATTCTGCCATTAACATCACCTTCAACGCGATACCGGTGTGGGGCTATTGCCACAAGAGGGTCGGCGATAATGTACTGCTAATAGACAGGTCAGTTAACTCGACGAATCACGGACATTTCCTGCAACAAGGCAAATGTCAGTTCAACTTATTGTTAGCGAGCAATTAGAAAAGTATTTCGAATGTAGTTCGAATAGTTCTTACACTACAGGAGTTATCGTTAAATCGTGGGAAGCATGAACATATTTAACCTTACAATTTATCCTATGGATATGTTATTTAACCTTACTGTTATCGCTATGAAATGATACAGTATTGTTATCGATAAATTTTATGTACTTTTATTAATGTAACATAAATTTTCGTACATTTTGTGCATTTTTGACAAAGTGACAAAATATTTAATTATAATCTAGATATCTATTTTTATAAACACACATAGCCTAATTATTAACTTAAAAGAAAAGAAAGAATAAATACTCTATAAAATTTAATCCTGAAATATGGAGGATGTAGTTTAATTATGTTTATTTCCTCATAACTTAAATAAAATATATATCTAATAATACAAAATTGTTTAAACATTGAAATTACTTGTCACGCCCTCTGTTATAATACCGATTATCAGAAAATCCAAACTGATGTACAACGGAATTTTAAAACAGAATTTATTAAAATTTATCTCCATCTATCTTTTAGTAGTTGGGGCTTCAGATTGAATAATGACATTGAAAGCATAATTTGATGCTCAATTATTTCACTCCTTGTACAAATTTATGTATTGGATAGGATTAAATTAAACTTTTTTTTTTAATAAAAAGTTTTAATTTTCTTATTTAACATAGAAGAAATTGGCGTTAATCTTCAAGAACGTAAATGTTTAAAATTTTAATTTAAGGTTTTAAGAAACAGAAATTTTTAAATGGTGAATTCAATTTATAATTGATGATGTTTCCTGAAATTATTTGATCGATACATAGTTCGCCTCTTATTGCCTCTATCTTTAGTAACTTATTTCTTTTTTTTTTTCATCTGCACTGTACTACCGTTTTATTTACACTCTCATAACTTCGATTTTGCGTCTTATCGCACGCCCTATATAACTGAATTATCACGAGTGGCATGATGCGGTATATTTTTTCATCTTTATCAGTCTCGTGCGTTAAAATCTCCATGCTGAAGCGTTAAAGTCTTAAAGTCGCAAACGATTGTTGCGAAAGTTTACAGACGCATAAAAGTTCAAAGCGCAGCCATAAATATCAAAGTTTTGAGTTACTGGCAACGAGAAAGAATGGAGCTGGTCGGAACGTACATTACGTTTGGAGGGCGACGGCATCGAGGTAAGTCGAGATAGTCGACTCACAATTAGGAGTAACGGTGTATTCACAGAACGATGCACTGCAATTAGAATGCCATCATATCTGCAGCGCTTGTCGCACATGTAAATGAAGTTAACGGGGCACAGTGTGAAACAGTGTTGAAAGAACATAGTACTCGTTGCTACGCGCGTGTCTAATTATGTAAAATCTCTTGTATAGAATCTTCTCGCATTCTTGTTAACACTTGCAGTGCTCCGGCATTGCATGCCAAGAAGTTTAATGCTAAGATTATATGTGAGATTTGTTAATTATGTACATATCATATCTCCAGATCCACATTAAAGTAATAATAATATGCGTATGTATGTAATATATGTATGTAAAATTGAATATCTTTTTGTTTAAATAAGTATACAGTGAATTCTGTTTTTAAGGATTTTACAGATTATTGAGATGTATATATAAATTATAAAAAACAATTAGCACGCAATAACAATATTTAATTTTTGCTAATGTTAGAAATTCGATGGGATATTTAGATCTGTTAGAAACATGCGCGACTTTGGCTTTCTATATAAGTCGCTGCAAGTCTAGACGAGAGAATGTCGATGGATGTCGTGAACGTGTAGGATGGGACTTTTCCTGCGAAAGAGGCAAAAATTCACCGACGAAGACGACCGAGGAATATTGTTGTCACGGGAAATGGAAAGGGTATGAAGGGGTTAAAGTTAAATTCGCCTACTGATGTCTCTCCGGGGATGTCGCGACGTCTACGATTCGTCTGGAACGAAAATAGCTGGCTCTTCAGACAACGTCAGACACAAACGCGCGTATCTCACGAGCCCAAGCTAATTCCAGAAAGAGCTGTAAAACGAAAAGGAAATGGCGAAACGTGCATCCTTCTCGATCCAAAACGATGTAATTTTGGCACTATACCCTTTTCGAGATCTTATTTCCATTGGGGATCATTATAAAGTTAAAGACTAAATTTAATCTAAAGCAAAACTACGAGAATTAGGTGATTTCTTTAGAAATTAATATTTCGTTAACTTTTACGAAAATTATAAAATAGTTCATAAGTTTTAGACTTAATTTTTTTTATCAGAAATAACGCTATATATTGTTCGTGAGCGCTTTTTAAGATACACCCTATATAGTAAATTTATTCATTTTATTCTATCAACTCATCGCAAAATATCCAATGAGGAATGACAATGGAATTTTGATTCGACGTCGATTCGATATCGATTCTTTTGTCATTTCTCACTGAGTAACAGCTACTTCTTTCTGCAATTTTCCTATTGTTATTCTGTATTTTGAAGAAACAAAATGGAACAAATAGATGTGAAATAGATGAGAGAATTGTTTTACTATTTAAAAAATTTCATTTTGTAAGATTCAATGCTGTCTCATAGAAATCCGAAGCTCTCGCGCCAATCGATAGCTCTCCGATGCATCTGGATGCTCACGAAGCAATGTGGGTGTTGTCCGGCCAAGTATGCATAAATTGGCATACACGTGAGAGCCCACCCTCTTCTTCTTCTCTAGACACGCTCATATACTTCGCGATTCACGTTGAATCGTTAACAAGCTATCGCGTCATGAATATTCCGAGAAATCGTATCTCCAATTGTCTTGTTACTTCTCTCGCCGTTGCATTTACGATTCGGAAAATTATTATTTTTGATGATCCCGTTTCAAGCGTCATTAACTTTACTGACACAAAAACAGATTCATAAAACGAACGTAATAAATCATTTGTCTTTCAATAATTATTATACATTTCGACACGATATTATGCGTTGCGATAATTACCACAAATTCGATCTTTTACTTGTTACTAACTAATTAAGTAATTTATCAATCATGCATCATAATCTTCCCCGAAGAATTTATTACGGGGGCAAATAAAAAGTGCCATAAACTTGCTTAGAATGACATGTATATAACTGTAATCAACAGTCTGATCATTCAGGCAACTTGTTAATTGCTCGAGATTTGTTCGCTGCTTAATTGCCCTGCATTTTTCTCTCTTGATCGTGTTTAATCGATTGTGCGTCTCTCTCTGTAACTGCTCTCTCTTTTACGTCGTTACGCATATATTTAAACGATGTTGACTTTTATGCCCGTCCTACAAGGATAACTGGGACCAACCCGCAGCTATAGTAGCAATAATCGCGATGCTCAATAATCTGCCGGAACGAAAAGCAACGTATGTAAAAGCCGTATGCAAAATTCACGTAAATTATATCTTTATAAGCGCGCGGTAGTTCGTAATGATTTCACAAGGCGAGATCATTGTATTTCACATCCGCCGTGACAATTTCTTTGAGAGTCATCAGCGAATGCATGATGAAATATACGGCAGATTGAGTTCACTTAATTGGTTTGCGCGTTTGCTGAGATAATATAGTATACCAGTATAGTATACCAGTCGTTCATTATAAATAGTTATTAATATTCAAAAGAGAGAGAGAAAGATGCGTTATTTAAAGCACAAAAATTACCTACATCTTAATCACAAATTCTGTAAATGTGAGCTGTTTTCTAAAACGAGATAACATTATCTATAAAAGACAAGAAGAGAAAACAGTATTCAGTCCGTTTCTCACCCTGATGAAATGAATGGCATGATTCACGAAACGTTAGTAATGGATTACGGTGATAACCCATAAACCCTTTGACACGGATATTTTTTTTTCTAAATACTCGTGAAAGTCTCAAAAGTATTGACAAGAAAATAAAATTTGGGACTTACTGTTTTTTTAATTATATTTATTACGAGATTGTGAAAATTTGTCATTTCTGTAATAACAAAAAAAGCTATTTTTCTTCGAAAACATTACAAAGTATTTTGTTGAAAAAAGAATCTGATAATAACTATCAAATGTTGAATGATTTATGCCAATAATAAATAATTTCAACCAAGTGTTTGATTAATATAACCAAAAAATTTTAATATTTTTCTAAGTATTTAATAAATATTAACATATATATAAACATGATAATAAACATAACTAATCATTTAATACTTATTATATAAATATTTAGAAAAGTAAAATTGTTTTTGGGTATATTAACTGAACATTTGATTGAAATTATTTTACTCAATATTTTTGATTGTTATTACCAGACTTTTTAATATAAATGATGTTTTACCAGCTAAAAAACGGGGACGTTCACTCATGAATCGTCCGGTATAATATGCGCTTACGTGTTTCATGGCATAACAACAGTCGCTATGCCTAAGTCAAGAAACGGCATCGG
>Ga0157363_1007519_pt1 | contig 10313 bp, 9 predicted proteins | sample AttsexASBM1_FD_111477 | JGI IMG/M metagenome (GOLD analysis project Ga0157363, IMG submission 111477) | Fungus gardens microbial communities from leaf cutter ant in Ribeirão Preto, State of São Paulo, Brazil - Atta sexdens ASBM1 | ecosystem: Host-associated > Fungi > Mycelium > Unclassified ...
CTTAGCACTTTGTGTTTGCTTGTAGCGGTATAGAAATTGGGAATAAACAACAACAACAATATTACACATGCCAACATCCTACCTCAATCAACTCTACTACCGCTATAATTCCAACTCAGATTATCATCACATTCTTCTTGACCACTCTCCTATTCTTAGCACATTAGAAGACACAGGATAAGAAACAGAAGAAACTACTTACAAAGAAACTGAAACTAAAGAACAAACAGGAAGTAAGAACCCTGATTGGCTTTGAAGGAATTTGAATAAACACATTTTGGAGAAAATCAATGTGACCCTCTAAAAAATAAGAAAGAGGCTCTATAAGCTATTAGTGAAAAATATCCACCTATCAATAGTGATTAAAGACTCAAAGCTATGTATTAACAAGTTCATTGATAACAAAGGCTTAATCTACTTGGGAGTTAGAAAGTTTGGAAGAACCAAAGAATACACAGCAAAATGAATAGCAAAAAGGATCAGAGAAGAGAGAAAAGAAGAAACAGTGGGAATACTAAAGACTTAGACTTATCAATCTCACAGAAATATGTGTTCAATAGCAAGAATTTAAGAGCTAAACCAACTAATAGACCAAGAAGTAGTCTCAACTCTCAGAACCATGGAAACAAGAAGTTAACAACTGAATATCAAAGTTCACCTCTCAACTACAAACACTATAGAACAATTTAGTATAACAGCTTTGGTTAACTCAGAATGTACAAACTCTTATATTAGCTAAGCTTTCATTAAAACAGGGATAATTACTAACTTCATTGAAACTTGATATTAGAAACCACTTTGAGTAAATTTACTTAGTAATAGTAAAACTAGGAAAGACAAGCATATTTCTGGAATATGACTGACTTCAAAAGTATAATTTTTGTTATTAACTAGAACAAACCTATATTGTTACTGACAAGATGTTATATCTGTTGTAGAAAAATACTTTAAAGAAAAAAGTTGAGGAGATAAAAGAAACTCTAAATAAATAGCAGAATAAAATATGTTTTGTGAACTTAGATGAAGAGGCAATCAGACAAGAAAAGAGAGTAGTAAGAACAAAACAAAATACTACTAATAATATAGAGAGAGAACAGCAAGAAGAAACAGAATTTAGAAGAAAAATACTCAAATAATATTGGAAATACTACAATATTATCTTCAAAAAAAGAATATCTGATGAGCTTTCACTATAAAGACCTTGAGATCACACAATTAAAATTATTCCAAGAGCTCCACTAAGAAACTGCAAAGCTTATCTACTATCTCAGTAAAGAAACTACAAGAGCTTAATTTCAACATCATCTGAAAGACTTATAGAGTTTAAATCTATAGATTAAATACCACTATATTAAGCCTATAGTATCTGCTTCTCTAACTTAAAACTAAGTACCACCAACCAAGTCCATAGTACTTATTTCTTCAATCCTACCAGCTCTTACTATTACTTTTCCAAGCTTAATCTCTCATCCATTGTCAATAGTAACTTTCTCTTCTCTTCTATACTAACATTCTAGACAATTTTATCAAGAACATCTCTAATCATACTGTTTTCATTATTCTCTCTCAAATAAGCTGATCTAAGAGTTTAGAATGAGTTTAGAATATAGACCTTAGCTATATAATATCTTATCCATACAACATTTTTGCTATATATTTTCCTTGTAACTCCTCCCTTTTAAAGTCCTTTTCTTCTGCCATATCCAATTTCTCCTATTGTCTTACTTCTGTCTCTATTCTTTCTTCGAATTCTGTTACTAACTCTTTTGCATTTTCCAAATCCTTCTTTTTTTCCTAACTATTATACTCTGCTATGAACCTCTTCCATCATACCAGATACTTTATTATCTCTCTTATTTTCCTTTTATTCAAGATTTTTTCTACCTTTTATTCTTCGACTCCTTCTATTTCTACTAGTTTTATCTTTTTTTTTCTTTGTTCCTCTACTTAATCCTTGTATTATACTATTCAACTGACATTTACTACTAGATGAATCTTCATTAATGCTAGTAGTTGTAACTTGACTATGTTGGTAGAAACTATCTTATCAATAGTATAGAAACCTATATATCAGTTTACTAATTTCTTTGCCAGTCTTTCTTTGAATACCAGATCCTTTATATTCAATATAATCCTATCTCTAACCTTCTATACTTCTGCTTTCTTCCTTTCTCTATCTGCTTGTCTCTTCATCTCCTCCTATGCTCTTACTAATGCTGTTTCTACTTCTTTCTGCACCTTTCTCATTCTTTCCATGAACTCTGTTGCCTTTTTCATTTTTTCTTTTCTCCTTAAGTCTATTTCCATTCACATCTCCCTTTTATAATTTGACATAAACAAAAACACCTTGGTTATCAAATCTGCCTTGTTGTTAATTGCAAACTCCACTGATGCTAACCATTCTGGCCAGTTCTTTTACCTATAATTTACAAAGAATCTTGAGTACTGTTCCAGCTCCTGGCTTATTCTCTCTGTTTGTCCATCCATTTGTGGATGATATAACATTGATAACTTTGTTTCAATTCCTAACATCCTATTCAACTTCTTTGTCATTTCTGCTGCAAACTGCAGTCCTCTATCTGACACTATATGCTCTAGAAACCTATGCAACTTCCATATGTTACCTCTAAACAGCCTTGTTAATCCTTCTGCTGATGTTTCTTCTGTTATTGCTATAAAATATGTCATCTTGAACAACCTATTGCAGACTACTAGGATTGTATCTTTTCCAGCTACCAGCAGTAACTTAGTAATAAAGTCCACCATCAAATGTGTCCATGGTTTTTCTAGAACTTCACTCAACTTTAACTTTTCTGCTAGTGCCTCTGTTCTATTCTTTATCTTCTGACACATATTGCAACCTTCTACATATTTTTCTACATTTATTATTACTCTTGGCTACCAGTAATTTCTGGCCACCAACTTTGTCATCTTCCACTTTCCTTTATATCCAGCTACTAATACATTATAATGTAACTGAATTATTTCTACTCTCAGTTCTTCATCCTTTGGCATATATACTTTTTCCTCTTTTAGCACTAAATCTTCTTCTATCTGCTACTCCTCTCCTCTTACTCCTAATTTTTTCATCTCCTCCACTACTCTAACTATCTCTTTGTCCTTATCTCTAGCTTTTTTGATCTTTTCTACTATATTTACCTCTAGTTCCTCTATTACTACTTCATATAAGCTATGTAACCAACAGTCTTTAATAAATATTTGATTTTCATTATCCTTTTCTATGCCTACTTTCCAGTCTAGTTTTCTACTAAGTTTATCTACCTTTCCTATTTTTGTTTCTGGAATATGTTTCAGGATGAAGTCAAACCTTGACAAATATAATGTCTAATATATTTGTCTTTAGTTCAATTTCTGTGCCTTCATAAAATATTCCAAATTCTTATGATCTATCTAAATCTTGAACTTATACTTGGCACCCTCTAATAAATGTCTCTAATTTTCCAACCCTCTTATCACTACCAACATCTTCTTATCATGAATCTCGTAATTCCTCTCAGTCTCATTTAGAAATTTTGAGAGAAAGGCTATTGGTTACTACTTCCTATCTTTACACTTTATAGATAACACTCCTCCTGTCATATAGTCTAACACATCAAATTCCATTCTTATTTTTTTGTTGAGGTCCAGTGCTGTTAACACTAGTTCTTTTGTGAACCTCTCCTTCAGCTCCTTAAATATATCACAAACTTCATTCAGCTTGTATCTTCACAACCAGTGAACAGATTTTCACAAACTAAGTTGTACTAGTATACTCCAAGTGAGAACTATCCATATATATGTGGAATGTATAAAAGTGACAATAAATGACTAAGATATCAGGCTATCAGTAGCTGTAAAAGCTTTATCTGCTAATATCTCATAAACAGCTGAATGGATTTATACAATTGAACTTGTTTTGGAAAGTGCTCATCAATCTGTTTACAATAATATATGATATGTTTCAAAGCAATAAGTATTGGTAGAGATACAAGCATATCAATGTAGTGACATAATTAGTTACCTTCTAAAATTAGCCTAACAGCTGCTATGACAGATAACAGCTTCCATCAGCTACAAGTTTTAATCATGTGGTGGCAACAGCTTGTGTACAGACCATTATTCTTTTGTATATATATCTCTGTATTTAAGAACTAAACCTCAGACTTATCAACATCAATTTACATCAATTATTCCTGTTAATACTACTCATCACCTATTATCATCACCTCCTTATACTAAACCTCTGAAACACCATTAAGTTCAAGTATTACAACCAGTAAGTAGCTTATTTGTAATAAAATATCTTCTCTTGTCTTTCTGTCTACTCTCACTTTTGATTTTTCTTGACTATATTATGTAATGGTCTGGCTATGGATGCAAAGTTCTTGATAAATCAACAATAATAATTTGCCAACCCTAGGAACTTCTATACACCCTTAATATACTTTGGTATTAGCCAATCCAAAACATCTTTTACCTTCACCTTCCCTATCTTTATTCTCTCTGGTCCTATTATAACTTCTAAAAATTCTACTTCCCTAACCTTCTACTTGCACTTCTCTAGTTTTACATACAAATCATTCTCTGCTAACCTTCTTACTACTTTTTTTACTAACTTGTTATATTCTTCCTTTCTCTCTGTACTAATAATTACATTATCTATGAAAATTACCATCTTCCCAGTGTTGATAAGATTCTATAGAATCTTGTTCATCATGGTCTGGAACATTTCAGGTGAATTTGTCAATTTGAAGAATATCACAGTTGGTTTAAATAACCCTTTTGAAGTAGTAAATGCTGTCTTCTACTTATCTCCTTTCTTTATCCATATATTATTGTATTTCCATTGCAAGTCCATTTTTGTAAATACTTTCTCAGTACCAATATTCTCTACTATGTCTAAAATAAGAGGCAAAGAATAATTGTTCTTTACAGTTCACTTATTTAAGTATCTATAGTCCTATATTATCCACTTCTTCCCATTCTTCTTTCTTATAAAAAAACACCAGTGCCATTTGAGACAACTTTAAGGGTCTAATATATCCTTTCTTCAATTATTCCATTATGAACTCACACACCTCCTCCTGCTCTTCCCTTGACAATGGATACACCTTCCTCTTTCTTAGCATAAATCTTTCCTTCATATCTATTATGTAATCCCATAGCTTTCTTGTAGGCATTTGTTCACTTGTCTTCTTACTGAAAACATAGATCTACTTATGGAATTTTGTTGGGACCAACTTTTTAGTCTCTTCCTCTGACTTTACCACTTCTTCCTCCTCATCCCAAATCTCCCATTCCTCTACTACTTTTCTTACTTCCATTTTTCTTTTCTTTTCTGTGTTTTTTCTCTCTTTCTTTCTATTTCTTCCTGACTTCTTCTCTTTTCTCTTCTTCCTTCTGTTCCTACCACTCTGACTTTCTCTGTTTTGGTCTCTACTACCTTTCACATTCTCCCAGACATCTCATTATTTTTACTTCCACTGTTCTTTAATCAATCTTAGAATTGTGATGGGCTAGCTATGGCTATCCCAAGATCACATTCTATTTTTGTTTTCCAATGACATCTATCTCCATTCTCTCCATATATTCCTGATAATAAACATTCACTTCTACTGTATTTTCAATTGGCCCCTCCTTATTAAATGTTCTGTCCATATTTCTTATATATTAGGTTTTCAATTCTTTTTAATTTAAATCCCTACTTTCTTGTGAATTCTGAGCTTATCACTAATCCTATAGTTTCACTGTCTAACAATGCTTCTACTATTACTTCTTCTTGCATATCAATTCTTTTTAACCCAATTTTCACTGTCATCTCTCTTAACATGTCCCCATTATCTAGATTACATGTAGATATATTTTATGCTACTCTAAAGAGCATTGCAAACCTATTATTATTAAGACTTAGTTAAGAACTACCAGATCTCTCTCCCCATTTAAATAACATTGTCTATTATTTCCTTATATTGCTAGCCTCCATCCACATTCTAGTCTTCTTCCCTTCCCAATTCTGTTCTCTGTTCTTCTATTCCTGTAATTTCTCATCAAATACCCAAATCTCCCACAATTGTAGCAGTTCCTATTTTTCCTGTCTATTTCCATGGTATATGGGTTGTATTTCACAAACCCTACTCTCTGATTAGAGCACACTATTACTACATTCATTCTTTTTACTCCTTCCATTGGGACCAGTCTTACTTGAATCCACTATTAAGATACTTCTTGCCTCCTTGACCAGGGCCATGGCAATTGCTGCTATTATATCTCTTCATTGTTTAACCTTGGAGCTAGTGCTCTATTATCTCTTTGTCCCCTCAGCCTCTCTTCTTTCCTCTTACTTTCTCTCTAATTCCTGTTCAGAATGATTGTTCTATTATACTATTACTTGATTGAGCTTGGCTGACATTCTGCTTTTATCAACCTTTGATATATTATTCTATTTATCCTTCTTTTGAATTCTTCTATCAACAGTCTTCCCTCATATCTACTCCTTCTTACTACTCTTCTGAGCTCTTGTACAAACTTCTCTATTGTTTTTCCTTCCTGCTCCAATCTTCTTAACTCTGCTACTTTTACCAATTTCTCATCTCTTTTCCAAATTCTTTCCTGATGTCTGCCAAAAATTCTCCTATGTTCTTATATTCCAGTAGTCTTCTCTCCAAGTCCTCTAACATGTTTTCTTTCCAGACATTTGCCAATTTTCTCTGCATATATAATAGCACCCACTATATTTGTTCTTCTACTAGTATCCCTCTCATTCTCATTTGTACATATAGCTTGCATACTATGATAAATCTAGCCACCTTTCTAGAACTTCCATCAAACTCCTATGGCCTTACTACTTTGACCTGTATATTAGGTCATGTGAATACTACTACCTTCTCTACTCCTTTTAACCCTGCTTGTGTGTCAGGTGCAGTTCACACCAGAGTGAAAGTCTACAAAATGGACTCAAACTTGTGCAAACTTATGGAATGACCTTGACTTCAGCTTATGTACTGCACTGTCTGTCTACCATGTGGTTGTAACTTCAGATGATAGGGAGAAGTCCAAGATAGAAGTGAGTGCTGATTTTGGTGTGTCACTGTTGAATACTAGGGATCAAGTTCAATAAGAAGTTATCTTCATCAATTATCAAACTATCAAATTACAGTGTAACTACTAGTCTTATATATAACAGATATTATAGAAGATGCTTGGGGTTTCAGTGTTGAGACACTGACAGAAGTAACTCCATCATGGAAGACCAAGTTGAATAGGAGTATCTCCGCTGTGGAAGATAGAATACCTGGATAGTTGCAGCACTGCCATGAAACATGTTGCAAGAAAGATAGCCACCATGAAAGGCAGACTTGTATAATTTGGAGATGATATCACTGCAGAAATGTATTTTCCAGATGTGTAGACTTGCATATGACATTGTACAATTATTGCTTATAGTACTGCTAGCTGCTCCTGCTATTGTCAAACCACCTGTTCCAAGTTAATGTCATATTGACTCATGGTATATGGTAGTGGTGGTATTGTTGGTGGTGATGATAATAATAGTAATAGTGATGTAGGTGGTAGTAACTACTGATCAGAGAGAGCTGATCTTGTGTTGGATTCAGTTTCTAGTTCATATTCTGAACTTGTTATCTTTTTTTTTCTATAAGAACTAGTAGTATTCTTCTTATCCACCTCATCCTGTCTACTGACTATTTATTTACTACTCTACTAGCTACTGCTCTAATGTATTTCTGGCTAATATCCCCAAGAAGGAAATCTCTAAGCTAAATGCTTCCTTGCTGGATAATGTTGCTCCTTTGTATGGACAGATCACAAAGGGATATTATAGCACAAGGCTTCTGTATGAAAAACTAACTAATAATATCCATACAAGTATTTACCTGCACTAGTGAGCTTTGGTACAAACAAATGACTAGGTTTCCTTCATCTGATTGGTACTTTCTTTAAGCCTAAGATTTGGCTTATTCTTTTTGACTAAAAGACAGTGTTGTCCTTTGGTCAAGGATGGTAAGAGAGTAAGAAAAAAGTGAATAAAGAAGGCCCTGTACTGGGCAGTCTCAAGAAGGGTTATCAAGTTCTAATGTTATAACTTAAAGATCTTAGAATTAGTCAATAAGTAAAACCTTGTATAGAATTACACAAGAGAACTCAATAGAGAACTCTGTATGGAACTGTCTACCTTTTATACTAAGCTACAATGGTCTGTGCTACTACTCCTCTAGCCTACCCTAAAGACTATATGGTTATCTTAAGACTAATATATATAAGACACATTATTATAATGATATTCTTCCAGAACTTTCTATATTCTTTTCTGTGACTTTGTGACTTGTGACTATTACTGTGACCATGTCATCTGATATGACTAATGTAATAGTGTGATCATAATACCACTCTAGCCCTAATCCTAAGTTCAAAAAGAAAAAATAAATCAAAAAGAAAATCAAAAGAAAATATTAAATAAAGAAACAAGTATCCAAGTTTTGCATGTCTGACAATATATGAAAACTACATAGTCTTCTCACTTATATAGTTTTAGACAAGAGTTTATAATTTATTATACATTCTATTAAGAAACTTTATTATATATTCAGAATTAAGATTACTTTATCCATAGTATAGCATTCCCAGTTAGACAAACAAATAGAATGTATTAAATAGAAGCTTGATTAGTATCTCTGAATATTTGTGAATAAGTGGCAAAGTAGTTGGTATGACCTTTTATCCATGGTAGAGTTCTAGTATAACAACTACATCTATGTATTTACTAAACAATATCTATTTCTCTTAGATATAGATCATTTGCCCTAAATAGGCTTTGAATCACATCACCAAAGTTTTAAGGTAGAAAGTACTACTAGTTTTGTAAAATAGGTTAAGATAATACTAAAGAAAGCAAAGTCAATAATATATAAGTTACAGAAGTATCAAAATTGCAAGAAGTAGACTTCATCTTTTTTTATTTTTTCTTCCTCATTTTTATTTTCTTTTGATTTATTTTTCATTTTTCTATTTTTAGAACATTAAGGGTTGGGGTTAGAAGTGATCAGTCACAGTCTAATAGTATGGTCACAACATTGATCATGAGACATGAATAAAGTAGAAGGTTTTAGAACAAATGACATTATACAATATGGATACCACATGTTAACCTCATATTCTACATATGGTTATTTAGGGTAGGGTGCATAGTAGTTAGCACAGACCATTGGTAGTAGTATATAAGGTAGACTAGTTTGTAAAGAGATCTCTATCAAGTTCTCTTGTGTTACTTCTATACAAGAGTTTATTCTTTTGTCCAAACCTAAGGGCTTAAGTCTATAACAAGGAGGACATAATCCTATACTAGAACCAAAGATAAACCCTGTACTAGTCTTTCAGCCTAATAATAAGGTATATTTCAATTTTATAGATGTCCACATCATTTACCCATCAGCCAAACTATTATATTAACATCTTAGATCTTATATAGTAGAGAAGCAAGTAAGGCTTATAGTTTACTGGCTAAAGCTCTCATTATTACTAAAAAGATTGTATACCATGTTCAATGTTATCAAGTTAACTGTTACATCTATAAATATTATATCTAATAGATGTCCAAAGCTACTCTTGGATCTCATCCTTATAGACAGATAAAAAAAGTAGAAAGTCAAGAAGATTTTAAATAGCTATTAGTATTATAAGAAGTTTTAGTATCTTATTAAGTAAAAGGACTTTAGTCTAGAAGAAAATTTTTAGAAATATATCTCTAAAGTATTTGTTTTAGACAAGATAGCAAATTTCTACTAATTGAACTCCAAAGCTCTATAATCTATCCAAGATACTGAGTTTTTGACTATCAAGTTTCAAATAACTTCTATTACTTCAGATTGCAACAATCCAAGAGAGAGTAGATATAAAAGAACCTGTTCTTTCATTTTCAATACTACTAATGCCTATAAGATTCAAAACCTTAGACTAAACATTGCTGACTAAGACTATAGTGTCTACTTCTTTGACTTAAGACCAAACACTATTATCAAAGCCTATAGTGCTTGTCTCTTTAACTTTGCTATCTTTTACTATTATTCTTTAAGCTTAATCTCTCACTCATTGTTAATAGTAACTCCCCTTTTCTTTTGGGCTAACATTTTAGATACTTTTATCAGGAATATCTCTGATTATATTTTTTCATCATTCCTCCTCAAGTAAGCTAATTCAGGAGTTTAGAATATAACCTTAGCTATATAGGATATTTGTTACTTCTAGAGACCTTACTCTGTTTTTTTAGGTTTTTCTAAAGATAAGCAGTATATATACTA
>Ga0157363_1007520_pt1 | contig 10313 bp, 3 predicted proteins | sample AttsexASBM1_FD_111477 | JGI IMG/M metagenome (GOLD analysis project Ga0157363, IMG submission 111477) | Fungus gardens microbial communities from leaf cutter ant in Ribeirão Preto, State of São Paulo, Brazil - Atta sexdens ASBM1 | ecosystem: Host-associated > Fungi > Mycelium > Unclassified ...
AGAAAGATTTCATAATTATATCATAATAAATAGAAATATTACGGATGTACAATAAATGTACAAGCGAGCAAGATAAATAATTCTCTTTCCTTTTACGAAGCACATGCAATTTCGATCATCCGGATAAAATATATAACGGAAATCCAATCGTAGCAACACGATGCTTAATTTATTGACGCGATTGGGCATTTAGTGTGCGTGCTGTACACGGAGTGACCATTAGCACATTGATCAGTCGGTGCTAATTAACGTGTACGTGCAAACGCGGAAGGATCGAGAGCTATGTAAATATACAGATTCGAATTTACTTCCGTACTACCGCGCGAGATCAGATCTATTGACGTTAATAATAGTACAATTTCGAGAATACTCGATGCTCAAGCAATTATAATTTGTTCCGTCAGACTCTCGTTATATGCCCTATTTCTACGATGTAAACAAGCTCCCATATTCGCTGATGAGATCTAAACAACAAGAGTGCTCGAGATATCCGTCAATTTAGGCAGAGGGCCACATCGATAATGAAAGAGTGTAAACAAGCAGGTATTAGACATTTAATGTTCGAGTTCGAAATTTAATACAGATCCTCTGATCCCCTGAGTCGTAAAAAGTAATCTTGATCGCTGTAGGATATGAAACGACGACAATGTTGTGTACACATAATGGCTTTATCAAACTTCTTTAAGTTATGACGGATTAAAGTTATGACACATTAAAGATAAAATTTCGCGTATACTCTAAATTTTTAGGAGTGAAATTTCACTCCCAAAAGTTTCAAAAGAATGGTAGATACGGCAGGAGTGAATTTTTCACTCTTGAGAGAGTGAAGAATCACTTCAAGCGAGAGTCAATTTTTTTTCTCTCGCTCTCGCTTTCTCTCTGTTTCTCTCTCTATGGAGTAAATAATTTCACTCTTCAAAAGAAAAGACTAAAATTTCGCTCTAGTAAATATTAAGTTCAGCCTCCTTACATCAAATCTTAATGAAATCATTCGATGTGTTTTTGTATAAAACGAACGAATCTAGCAGAAAAAAGCGTCCTTCTGCTCTAGAAAGCGACATATTAATAATTAAAGTTGATCATTGTTAGATTAAGAGATTTACTTCTTGAAGGAGTGAAAGAAATGAAATTCACTCTTGCTGAGCTGGCGCAACTATCACTTTTCTTGGAGTGAAATTTCACTCCCGAAAATTTAAAGTGTACGAGACATTAAATTAATACACTTTAAGAGCACCAGATTAAACACCTCTTCCTAAAATAGGAGTATTTAATTGGCGCGATTTTTGTGTGTCTACAGTTTGTCTACTCTACAATTGTAAATATCTATGTACATTGCAAATACACGAACGTACAACTGAAGCGGCAAAACTTGCTGAGTAAACTTAATGATTGCATCGCTATTGCTCGGTGCAGGCCGGTAGATCACTTCGAGTTTGGTCTATCTCGGTAAAGACAAGAGTGCTATTATACCGGCACGTAAAACCACGTCAGCTAAAGTGTCGAGAGTTCGTTCTTTCGAGACTCTTCTCCTTTATGATATCCTCAACAGCAATCTCAAGTCTCTTCCTTTTCGTCTTCATGTACATCTTCTCGTCTAGATTCTTCAAGTTTTGAAGTCACTGGGTCAGACGGTGGCATTCAAGAAATTCCAATACATCGATGTTCGAACTGCGCGTGTTCGAAAACAATTTCTCGTGACAATTTTCGTTTCGACGTTATATGTAGATATCCTGCGTCGAATATGCATGTTGATCCCGCGGAGTATCTCTCTATCTCTTGTTTGTATTTAATCACAGTTTGTATACAACTTTAGAGGAAGCATACTGCGTTTGTATCTCGTCAGCGCTATTGAGAAGTCACATGACGCTATAGTATACTAAACCGTTTCGAGAACTGTTGCGGTGTTACCATTTGAAACGTAAAACGTTTCGTAACGGAAGTGAGAGAATACGTTGAAACACTCTCGTTAATGATTAGATAATTGAAATTCGTTCATCGTTTCAATTAATTTTTCGAAATGTACGTAAATAAAACAGCACAACTTAAAATAATTTACATAATAGCAAAAGAAGACGAGATGTTTCTGCAGTGAAAGATATTTTTCTTTAATTATAATTTTTTTAAATACTTTTCTGTATTAACGAGACTACAAAAGCCTCCGGTTTTGCGTTGAATTTTAATTGACTTGCCAGGACAATGTATTTAACTATTTTTTTTTCAATTATGTCATTTTATTAAGAATGGTGTTTCTTTAAATAAAGCTTAATAATCAAATAAGTCTTTAAAAAAGTTTACAAGTGTATTAAATTATATAATAAAATTATATAATAAAATTATATAATAAAATGCAATCTTTTTGTATAGAAATATTTACAATGCAGATATACAACAAAGGAATTAGGAATCATTACATGAGATAATAGCGATTTAATTAAAATATCATGAATTAAGAACTATTTTGTGTCAAAACAAATATATCTTCAAATTTATCTTCATTCTTCTCGCATTTCCTTTGCAACAGTTTTGATGTTTAGTATTGTGATTGCACGTACAATGTTTCAATTGCATAGTGCGCCATAATTATGACAATAGAGAACGGATTAAGCTTCAGTGTAGCTAATTTTCGATGATAGAACGTAGAGAAGAAAATCTGCTACCGCTATATAAGATGTACCAACACCAATATCTTGTAGTTCCAACGTCTCTCTCACGCTCGTTGGCCATGAATAAATACTAACTTCGCAGATGGTTGTGGTTATCAGCATCCGTTGTGTCGCTCCTGGAAGAGTATTGTTGCGGCAACAATACCATTTCAATATTTCGCGTTCGAATGTCGCTTCGTACGTTATAGTATGCACAATCGACAAATACAAAATACCGCCGCGATTCCTATTGCACGTATTCACTTGCGGAGATATGAAATGAATTATTAATACGAAAAATTGTTACAATAACTTTTTCTCGGAAAAAAGCTATTATTTGTTCTGTGTCGTGCAAAAAGATTTTAAAAGACGAACGATAAAAAAAATATGAGTTAATTGTAATTAAAGATTCCCGCACACTAATCATATAGATAAAGTGATTTTGATCAATTGGCTAAAATTATAATATTTTATAGATTATAAGATGTTGAAAAATTTTCTTAGGCAAAATTATAACAAATTTTGCTACAATACCATTTTAAAGTTACTATTTTGAGTTGCTGATTGGAGTGAAAAATATCTTTATTTACTAAACTATTCACTTTTTGGTGACTGTACCTTAATACTTGTATGTATAGAATAATGAGATAAACTGATTTAGATAGAGAAAATATATATTTAGTAAACTTGTAGTAAACTTGTAAAAAATTTGTGTAAAATTTAAATAATGTGTAAAATATATTTTTTTTAATATATTTAAAATATTTTTAAATATAGAAAACTATTACAAATTGCTTAACATTTTAAATTATTTTTTTCATATGATTAGTACGAGGTTTCCTTTTTTAATAATACTATTTGAAATAATCGAAAGTAAAATACAATTCGAACAATCATTTTTATGAGTTTTTATTTACTCAATTTACAGGATATCTAAACATCACACTTGATTCGTTTGTATGTGTCAAAAGCTTCAGAAAAAAAACCTGCTGAGATTATAAAAATTACGTTACACGACAATGCAATATACACGTGGCGGATTTGCTGACACACGGATTGCGACTTATATCCGTCCGTATGTCCAATGTCCATCCCTCCGCGATTCTCTCGCCTGATTGTTTGTCCTTTACAACAAATAGAAGTCAAGCAGCTCCATTTCCGTCTATGCTTTCAGGCACTTTCGTCGCTTCGTCACTTGAAACGCGCGGTGTCATCGCACGCTCAGTGAACTTGGAAATCTTTCTAATGTTACGATTTAATATTCAGGACTCTGACAGTTTGTTTCCAAATTTCGATTAATTAATGATCCAAAGAAAGGGAGAAGGAAATACAATAGAGAGAAAGGGAAAAGGATGACCGTGAGAGGAGAAATTGTACTCCTCTTGGAAGATAGTGTCTTCTAAAATGGGCTAAGCGAGAACGTTTGATAGAGGATATGGGAACATTTTATACTGGGAAAAGAGACCGCGTAAAATCACGGTATCTATAGTCCCGGATGCAGGATCGAACGAATTATTTGTAGTCACGAAGGATCGTACGTTCTTTCCGTTAAATTTCCTGATGCGAAACGTTCCATAAAATTGGAATAGTCAAAATACAATCTTTCGTACTCTAAGCCAGAATCGGAACTGACGTGGAGCCTACCGTTAATCAATGTCTGATTATAGATATATTAGGCTTTTTTACAAAATATATTCACATTTATCAAATTAAATAACACCCACTACTACTTGAAAATAGCAAACTCCTTCCACTAATTATTGAAGCGATATTAAATACATGATATGTAAAATAATTTCGACTGCTAAAAGATCGTCCAAGGAAAATTGGACGCTTCAATCGCTATAACCGATCGATGGAAAACTATACGTATTTCTGAAAGAGCAACACGTGTTTACGCGGAATATTTTTGCCACGTAAATGGTTTCCCGACTTCCTATGTATTGAAAATCCACACCATTCTGTTCGTTACATTCGTAACGTTTTGGAATTCGCCCAGCGGTGCTTTTGAAAGGAACTGTTTGCAATCACTTGAAATCCTGCAAACAGGACCCGCATGTCTGCGTTTTCGATTGCTTTCAGATGAAAATCATTTTTGCATTCTTTAATGTTAGCGACTGTCATAACACCATGTTTCTACTTAGCAGTAAAATGTTCAACTTTTCAAATCAATCGATTCGAATTATTTCATTTACTTTAGTAATATTTTTCCATAATTTTTATAAAATTGATAAGAGAAAAATGAAGGGAACATGCGTTTATAATTACATTTCTGTCAAGAAACTCATTTAAAATCAATTTTAAGACCTGATATGATTCTAAATGTATCTTGAAAGTCAATCATTTTCAACATTCAAATAATTATGATATATTCGTATTTCTAATTATATTTCTTGATCAATTGATTCAAACTTTTCAGTGACTCCATAATATTTTTTCACTTATAAAGTATGTACAAGATAAATGAAGGAAGCGCATTTATAATCGCATTTCTATTACGAAACTCAATGAATCTTGAGAATCAATCATTATTAATATTTAATAATTGTAATGTCTAGTCATAAGAAACATTAAATATTAAATATTAAATATTAAATATTAAATATTAAATATTTTAGATATTATACAAGATTTAATATTATTGTAGAATCTCTTAAAGAGCTTCTCTACGTCAACTCATACTTTACTGATATTTATCTATCTCAATCTATCTTACTCCAAATCTTTTTTACAAGTATGAAAGCAATCTATTCTTTGCCATCTACTCTTCTTATTCCGCTTTGTAAACTTTTTATATTTTTCATACATTTTTATATTTAACTATAATATATATTTCGCGGCGAAAACTTTACACATTGATTTTAAAAAGATATATTTGGATCGCATGTTACTCTTTTAATCATTTTGTCAAGAATCTCAAGCTAAGTTTCACACGAATAATATTATTTGACTTCTCAGCTGAGTCCCACAATCAGCTATTCTCTAACCAAAGATGGCTATTGAACCATCTACATCTCGAATAACGAGCTCCATTTTAACCTGATGTACGCTTTTAAGACGAGACAATATTCAAGAAACGAATATAAGAATACGAATATATAACTACGAATATATAATATTTTTCTCTTCTTATCCTGACGTACCATAGCCTGAACAAACTTTCGCAAGAAAAACGAAAAAGATTAATGATTCTTGGTAAAATATTTTTTTTCTTTAATTATCGTTTGCCGATGAGATACTATATTCGCAAAAAATTGAATATTTAAGATAAATGCTGACTCTATCATCTCATCCGTTCCCGAACATTGACGCGGTTTCCGGTTGCCTCTGCTTCCGAATGTTATTTCGCTATGACCTAGGCTGTAAATAAGAACGAATTGCCTCGTCGAGAAAACCGAGTTTCCGCTGGAAAAAATATAATTGAGCGTGTTGCATCCGTCCCTCTTTTCATAACGAACATTTAGCGAACGCGATCTGTTCTTCGGTTTATGCTGTATTTAGTTTATACGAAATTGATAATTCAATACTCTCATGGGTGTGGTTTTGAGATTTGGCGTCTCTATTATATTTGTTCTTCCTAGCGGTTTTACTTCGTTAAAACTTAAAATTAAATACTTTTTTTTACAAATGTAGTGATAAATGCAAATGATGGTCTTAAATATTATTAAATAATATATTTCTTTCAATAAAAATATCAGGGCGTAAACATTTTTAGTTGCATTAGAAAAAGTTTTTACGAATTTTGCCGCAAGGGAAAAGAAATGAACAAATAGATAAACGAAAAAAACTCTCTCTCTCTCTTGAACTAATTTTAGATAAACTTAACTTTAGTTGACCTGAAACGCAATTGCTACAATGTCTAAATATTAAAAATTCTGGAAAATGCGACGTTAATTAAATGTTGGTGCATAAAAAAGTAAATTTCAACAAATTTGAGAATTTGATTATTTAATATAAATAATATTAATTGATAAAAAAAATATTTTTTTTTAAATTCCATTTTAATCATATTTGCGTTTGTGGCTTTCATTTTCTCAATGCTAATTTGTCCTTTCGTGTTTTTTATCACCACATCGAAACCACCATCCATTAAAGTGATTAGTTGTATCTCTCAACAATAAACATTTAATATAAAACTTCATTATTTATAGTTGAGATAACTGACAATGTGATATACAATTAGGATATACATATTACACAACTTGATGAATTTTTATAAAAATAAAAGTGTCCTTTCGAAAGTTTATCATCGTGTATAATCTTGTTTAAAATATCTTGGGAATTACTTTGTACTCAAATTACTATTATATCAAAGAGACGTGATACTCTTTATATAGGAAAGCGATTCTTCATTTTTCTCTGCTGTAACAAGTAAATATCGCTTGAATATGGAAGTTGGTAAAAAATTTGAATTAAGTACTGATGAAACGCTATAATAAAAAACGAATTGGTTTATAAGAGCTTTTCATGAAAATTGTTCCCAGAATTTTAGCAAATCTGTTATTTTATTCAAAATTCAAATTGTAAAAATTGCCGGATAAAGCATGGCAGAAAGATTTATCTCTCAGATGTCGATTTTTCATAAACTGCGAGATGGAGCCTACATTTCTAAAACATCGCAATACGCAGAGAAAAGTGCTTCGTTCGCATTGAATTTACAAGTGTATGAAAATGTAAAATGTAGAAGAAAGATCGGTGCGACGAATCCTTCACGTTCGCATTCAACAATAGGATACCTAATTCAAAGATGTGTTTTGCGAATTCTTAGATATTCTTGGATATTCTTTTAGAAATACTCTTACTGAAATGCCGATAAAAAAATTTGAATATGTACGTATAAATACTTTATAACTTAATTTTAAAATCAAAAACTTGATTAAATTTGATTAACTATTTCCTCCTTCGCGTACACGGAAGAAAGATTATTCTTAAATTAACCATAATATATAAAAATCTTGTGACCTTGCTTCAAAAATATTAGTCTTGATTTAATTGAATTTATTTTGATGCAAGTATTACTTTGCACTCAATTCAAGACTTGCTCAATCAAAAATCTTACATTAATATAAATTCAAATCAAGACTAATATCTTTGAAGCAAAGTTACAAAAATTTTTGTAAATAATTAAAATCTTTAAAGCAAGATTATAACATTTTTGCTCATTACGAGTGTATTATGGTTGATTTAAGAATAGTCTTTTTTCTGGATATGTTTTTTATTAGAATATACAACTTTTTGAAAGATCTCAAATTTTGATACAGATTTAAAAATAATTTTGAACAACTAAAATAATTATGCTGGAAACTAAAACATGATGCTGCAAAAAAGTTTGATATTGTAGCAACTAGTTTGAGCTTCCGTCAAAATATTTTTGATGGATCAAAATTATTTTTAGAAATTATTTGTAGCAAACTTTAGATTTTTCAGCAAATTCTAGCTATTCTTTCCGTGTGTTATTTATGCTTCCAAACATTATTTAATACAAATATCAGAGTAATAAGCTTTAACAACTACCGAGAACAGATACCAAGTGCATCTAACCGTCTATCTACAGTTATGTAATCAATTCATCCAATGGTTGCAGTCGCATATATCGTGCAGATCGTCCGACGTCTTATCGGACCCACAACGAGGCGATAAACGATCGACGAAGGCATTAGGTGTTCGCAGTACAGCGGAAAATGATATTCTTGGTACCTAGCGCAAGTTTACTGAATGATAAACCGTTCGGGGAATTCCGCTGTTTCGCCACTGGGATTCGATGCAAACAGGCAATCCGGGCTAATTTCAAACTAGACATAGTGCATTCGAAATAATTTGAACGGGGCTATTAGTACATAATTTTGCCATTATTCTGCTAATTATTGTAGCACGTATTGTATTGATATTTTTCTCTCTATCGAGTGTTAAATAGGCAAGTAATTTAAAGATACGCAAGTTGATAGGTGACAATTCAGAACTTTCAAAGTTTTAATTTTACAATTATATTTTTTTATTAATTTTATTACTTTATATTTTTTTTATTAATGTTTTATCATGTTATCATTAAATTTATATTCAGTTATATATTTTTATGAGATAGAAGAACGTAAAAATAATATGACATAATTATAATTTTTTAATTAATAATAATAATAATTTCTGGCCACCTGGGCAAAACTTTTTATTTTCCTTCTCCAAAATAAATTAAAAAAAAACCTGAGGTCATCTCACTATGACCATCTCACTTAAAGGTTAATCCTCGAAAGGAGATTTTAATTTAAAATGGCGAACACATACATGGTTGTATATACAAATTGTATAGCTCTTCCAGATTTTTAATTAGTAAGTAAAATTTTTTTTGCTCTTTTATGTCATAGGGGACGCGTTCTATATTAAATTCTGTGCAATAATGATATTTTCATACGCGTCGCATTACAATAATGCATCCCCGCAGATATTAAAGCCTCGAATGCGTGCGTGCGGAATAACTGCTTAATCCACAGATAAAATTCAAACGCAAGCAAACGATTTACATCCGAGGTATTTCCAACTCGTTGCTGCTGAATAATTCGACCTATTTTGTGCCATCTGACAGCGTTATGAATAATCGCTCCATCGTCGGTTCGTTGTGTAAGGATTAGGACACACAGTGCGGGCGGCACCGGCCACCGGAAGCGTATCCAGCAAATTGAATTCCTGCAAGTTCAGAAGCGGCACAAAGGATGTATTATTCCATGAATCGATCGTCTTCTGTTATCCTTACTGTGTCTTCTCCTAAAGGGGTTAACGTAATCGCTTTATATGGTCAGTCAGGAGCAAAAGAGAAACGTTAAAGTCGATCGATCTCCTTTCTCAGTCCAATACGATGTGTCCAAGACTACGAAGAGAGAACTCTGGAGAATTCGTTCTCATATAATTGCACTTAACATATTTTAGCCGCTGCCTCGTAAGATTTAGAAACGCCAGCGAATCCAATTAAGGGAACCGGACGACAGATACGCGCCCTTCCACTGCCTCGAACATCACGATCGAAAGTGGACTGTAAATGCCGGGGCAGAATCGATACCATCAATAGCTCTCGCTAACGAAATCCTAGGTGATCTGAAAGCAATACATATACTTAGCACGAAGCGTAGTTTAAGGATGCAATTTAATCGACGCGGATAAACACAACTAATGATACTTATCTAAAGAAAAAGACCACTAAGATCTCGTGGCGATTAAATCAATTCGATAATTAATTTCTCAAACGAAAGATATTGCGAGCGTACGCGCTGCTCATCACATTAATCGTGAGAATTTTATTTTTTGGAATTTCTACTTAATCTCGATTCATTTCAGAAACTGTACATTTTACTGGAGAAAAGCCAATAATGCGGTAAGACAGGGTTTTATATGTTGCTATAAGCCACGCGTTTTTGTATTGTCGTTGGTATCACTTAGCTCACTATATATTGATCAAAAAATGAGCGCTAAATTGCAATTCATAATCTTATTAATGAGAATTAAGCGAGCAATTTTGTTGATAGTACGTCATAATATGTTTGCCATAACATTGCTGGAAAAGCATTGGTTTCTCTGAAAATGATGTGAGAATTGCGATTCTTGTCAAGAAAGTTATTTATTCGAACAAATTCACGCTTGAGGTTTACCTTAATTTGCATACACAATTACATTTTGCATTCTAAA
>Ga0157363_1007522_pt1 | contig 10312 bp, 6 predicted proteins | sample AttsexASBM1_FD_111477 | JGI IMG/M metagenome (GOLD analysis project Ga0157363, IMG submission 111477) | Fungus gardens microbial communities from leaf cutter ant in Ribeirão Preto, State of São Paulo, Brazil - Atta sexdens ASBM1 | ecosystem: Host-associated > Fungi > Mycelium > Unclassified ...
TAAGTTCTAACTTTTATATGTGTGTGTATATATATATATATATATATATATATATATATATATGTTATATATATATAAAACACATATATATATATATATATATATATATATATACACACACATATATATATATGTTATGTACATACATATATATATATATATATATATATATAAAACATATGTTATGTATATATTGAGATTTGATATATTTAATATTTTGTGTTAAATCTTAAAAAGCTTATATACAGAAAGATGTTTTCAAATTTGTAAGAAGTTGATTTTAGATTATTCAAAGGAGGATTACTTGTGGAACACGAATATAAAATTATGTAATTACTGCAATTTTTATATATTCTGCTTTGTAATTTAATAACTGAAAACAAGAATGTTAATGATATAATTTTGCATTTATTCCGGTATATTGTTTTTAATCGGATTAATTTGTACTTTATAGAGATTTCGATTAAAGCCTGAATGCTTTGGCAATTAGATCAATCATAGTTAAAAAAAACCAATAAATTTGTGTAATGAAGATACTTGATTTATCTTTGAATTATTTATAATTAGAAATATATCCACTTTGTATTTGTGATACTATTTAAATGACTATTTCGCATTTATCTAGGAATGCACTTAATCCTTGAGATACATATAAAGAATAGTAACCTTGTGTTACACACGCCCTCGACCTTTAAACCGTTGCGCTCCAATGAAGCAAGACATATTCCCAGTGATTGTCAATAACATGCATTTTATATGTATTTTTATATTCTGAAATAAGAGTTTCCGTATATTGAGACATATTTACATGAATTTCAATCTATTACTGAATCATCATAATATTCTATTTTTCATGCTTTTATTACGTCATCGAGTTATATTAAGTATCATAAATGACGTGAATATATATTGAATTAAAATCTTAAGCACAGAATATCAGATCATAATAAAAATATTCAGTTAAACATATAAAGCATATATACAATACATCGACATAAAATTCCAGATTGAGTTTAAAATTTTAGAAAAATTTTAAGTTAAGAGTTACGGAGTTATTTTATTACAAGGCTAAAATAATTTAAAAAAAAAGGATAACAGACATTAAAGCCAACAGACATTAATAAATTCACTTATTGTCTGCCAAGCAAATTTGTTCAAGTCTGGCGCGGTAAAACGTGATGTTCAGTTTTGTATATTTTTTTCTGTGATAACGATATTAAGTATTACATGGTCACGAAACAACATAACCGTACGTATACGTAAAATTAATAACATGCTATTTATATTATGCTAAATGCGTGATAATTTTATGCATTAAAAGATAAAACTTATTCTAATTAAGTTTTTTGTTATAATTTGAAAAAAATATGTCTTCTATGCGTCACGTGGCCACACGCGATTTTTCATGTCACACATTGAATCAGATACTTTTTGTAGTTATACAAAAACAGAAAATCACACAGTATTATTATATTATATATTACTATGAACAAGCAAAGTTGCAGTTTTGATAAATAAACAGAGTAAGTTATGCAGGCTGTATTATGTTAATGTTTTATGCATAACATGTGTTATTATAACATATTTTTACTTAATAAAATTGATAAATATTTTCAAGCCCAATAAAAAAAGAAAACTGATATTAATTTAATTTTTTATAATTGTAAATTACAATTTTAAAGATAAATTACGTTACGAAGCGAATTTTAACTTTATTAAAAAAATGGAAGTTGAAGATGTTTTACAAGATAAAATTGATAGTAGTATACGAAACTTAATTATAAATTTGGCATAAGGAAAACAAAATAATAAGGATGTCAATTTAATAAGCATCTTAAAAATTTATTGCGAAACATACCATTTCATAGAGTTTAAACCTGGAACTTCCAACTTTCCGAGACGGGCGTAGATATATTTATAAATATTAGTAATTAAAAGTATATTAGTTCTCTTAAGCAATTAACATTCATTTAATTTTGATACTTAATTTTAAAAAGAAGGTTATTCCATGTAAGACCCTGATGGGAACAAGCATATAAAATCCATTTCGATATAATTACGAACAAAAGTGCCTCTATGCCTCTCGTTTTGAAATGGTACTCACGCGATTAAGAGTCCTCCTCTGTTGTAAAAGAATATATGATGAGAATTTAAATAATTGAAGCAGATGCTGGACTTGTAGAAACTATTGTAATGTGAAATGCGATCAATATATGTATTTTTACGTAATTTTACACGGACAAATGTTTATACATTATACGTGTATGTCAATGCGCGATCTTTTGTAGTAAATCATGTGTATATCGCATTCTTGACAAATACAAAAACAATGTTGTGTGGATCGTAATATTCTTCGATGCATAGCGGAAAAAATAGTGAAAACTTTTAAAAGCGAGCATTTGTGATGACCTACTTCAGTTTACGAGTGGCATATGCAAACGCGCGATACATTTTCCAATTATCTTCGGTATATTCGGAAACATGCTCGCCTCTTAGTTATGGCCTACATTAATCAATAAATCTCCGAGAGGATTTTCATATAAATGGAAAATCCATGGATGCAATAATATAAAAAAAATATGATTGAAGAGTTAGAAAAGATTTTAGAAAAGATTTTACCAATTAACGTATTTGTGTCCTTATTGTACATATATGTCTTTATTTTTTTTTAAATAAATAAGACTATCTAAAATTGATTAAAATACTTATTTTTGTTATTGTTGATAAAAATTATATATTATCAGATGATAGGTAGAAATATTTAATAATTATATTCTTTATGTTTGACATTGTAATCATTAAGCATAATTAATAAAATTAGATAATTAATAATAAAAAATTTATTGAAATGCAAAATTAAATAAAATATTAGAATTGGAAATAATAGACTAACTTTAAAAACAAACAATTTATTTGGTCAAATAATATGTCATATATAATTATACGAATCAAATTTTAATGAATAAGATGAAAATATTATCTGATCTTATACAAAAATGGTTTTATTTAGATTTAGGACTGATATGAAGTTATATTTTTAGAAACGATGTTATCTTTGCAATCAGTTAATATCAATGTGGCGTCAATAATAGTATGATTGTGTGATTTTCCGATATTTCGCGGAGTAAGTTGTCAAAGGAATTGGTAGATAACTGACTGAGGAACTCTGACTGAGAGCAACTAAATTCACACAATATTTTTATTGCAATGTTGTCGAGTATATGTGTACACTGGACGTAATTAAGAATATTTTTAAAAATATATTATTACTATTTGTTTATTTGTGAACACGCTAATGCATGAAATATAATGCATTTATAAGCGAATGTTACATGTATGTTTGTTGCCTTAGGCGCTAATTTTCAATAAATTTAATTACAGAGAGAAAATTAATTAAAATTAATTAAAATTAAATTAATTTAAAGAGAGAAAATTAGGAATAATTTATTATTTGCGAATAAAGCAGCAATATATAAGTTTTAACACAAACCATCAATTATATTATTAAATATTATTTTTATATTGAAGATACACGATGTTACTTTATATTTTAATTATGTATATATTTATAACATATTATTTTATTAAATAAGAAAATATATAGAGTATATCAGATCATCTGTATCATTTTTTTTTCAGAAATGAATAATGAGAAGTATTAGACTGCTCCTCGCTCTGATGAAATGAACTGCAATGTTCACGAAACGTTGACATTCTAACATAAGAATGAATTTGAACACGGAGATATTCCACGAAACGCATAATTTCTGTATAAATCATATTAATTTTTTTCAATCAAAATAAAAATGGAGACCTTTTTAAATTACCTTAATCACATATAGGATTTGATTTAGAAAATTTAATTTTAACTTCCGATAACTTTTGATGTTTGGATAAATGAATAATTCATAACCTGTGACAATTCCTCATTTTTCTCGTAAATCATAAATAGTATAAAAAATTCAAGCAAATGTTATTTGTTTTTAAAAGAATTCCAACAATAACTTATTCAATTTATGCTTTTATTAAAAATTTCAAACTTGGCCCAAGTTTATTTTACTTCCGGTAAATCGAAGTAGTTTCTGGAAAACCGAAATGCCACCATTACGTAGTTTAGATAGGCTTAAATAATGAAAATGTTTTCTCTAATCATTATTTATTTCATTATATATTATACTTTTATAGAAAAAAAATGATACGAGTAATCTAATACACCCTGTATATTGTATAATATTTTATTATTTAATTGCACAATGATTTATTTTTTAATTGTTACATAATATTAATTTAAAAATATAATCATTACGTTTATTTTGTAATAATGAACAGCACGAATTAACATTTTTTTTTTATTTTTGGCTTTTGTTCTATATTTTTGAAAATTTTTGAAGTTTATATTATTAAATTGTTCATACACACGCACGCACGTCAAACACATTTCAAACAATGTTAAAATATGGGACAAAATTATTAGTTTGATAAATATATTTTACATTTATAAAGCATATTTATCTCACATAAAAACACACATATATTCTGAATATAATCTGTCAAATGAAAGGGATTGATATAATTATGAAAATTACGAAATCATTCAATCGCAATCCGTTAAATCTATCTGCTGTCTATATATTCAATTTCTTCGCATTTATTATTGAATCTTTCCGTTTCATTTTACCTATGTTTCAGCAGTTTTTCTTTAGTAACTCTTGTTTTGTTCTCTATAAAGTGCATCTTTAGATTTCAAGATTTCAATAATTTATATTGATCCCTCTTTCTAATGTAAAAGGAAGTTTTAGAGTTCCAGTGTTACGAACATAAAACAACAATGTGAAATTTTTAACACTGCGATAGATGATAAAAAAAAATACTGCAGGTTTAAAGAGAATGCTTTGAAATATATAGGTACAAAATTTTGCACATTCTACAATTCGCCATTTTTATTGTACTTTTACATTTTTTCCTCGTTAGGAGAATGCTGAAAATGAACGTTGCGAAACTTGGTAAAATTTAATATTCTGACGATTTGTTTTAGTCATATCTTTGTATTTCTTTCATCGTTGCTACTATTATATATTCAATTCACAGCAACACTTCTGGGATTCGGGTAACACCAATAAAAATGCAAAAGGCTGTTAAATATTGGTATATGTAATTCGAATTTATCGTCAATATTATCTTCGCGATACAAGCGCAGAGAATTCTTCTATCATTCCGATTTCATTTTTATTTAACATAATTCGGATTATATATTATTTATCATCTGGCATCATTCGATCTCTGATTATCTTTTCGGTTAATAATTCTGCCTCTATAAATTATGTATTTGATCTAATTGTGCGTGTACTGCAGCAAGAACTGCTACTTTGAATTATTCGCTGAAGTTTTAATTTACTTCATCAACTTCTACTCTACATCTTTATAATAAAATTTTATAGTGAAATACTTATGAAAATTCTCATAGAAGACTTATAATACAGTTTTGCAATTTGAAAAATTTAATTAAAATTAAAATGTTACGAAAATAAAATCAAATGCAAGTTAAATAGTTGCATGAAATTAAGTAATTTCATTAAAAAAAAATAAGCATTAGATTTTTAATTTTAAAATAAGGCAAAAGTTTTTAAATTGCCAAACCCGCTTTAAAAAGATTGGCGAATTTTGCATCAACGTGCACTACTTTTTCGAGACTCTTATTAGTCTATTGTGTAAAGGGACGTTCTGCTGCAGACAGTTCCAACAGACCAACGCATTGCTGGCGTTGTTCCATTACCGCTCGCATTACTCTTTGTATTGGGTGCCGTGTTCACACACTTTTATTTGAAGTTGTCATATATAGAGAGAAAGAATGTGATCGGCCGTTCGGCATAGAAGAAATATTTTATATTGTGAATTTCTGGAATTTCAAAGAACAACGATTTTAGCAGCTTGCTAGAATGATTTTTTCTGCAGGTAGCGAGATGTACCTACATTCAATAAGTATTTCACAGGAAACACACTTGTCTATGAGGAGCACGATGAGATCGAGAGAAGGACAAATGTATTTTTATACGAGAGAGAGAGAGAGAGAGAGAGAGAGAAAGAGAGAGAGAGAGAGAGACATACGTAGGTGAATGCATTCGTAAAATAATGCATGGCCTTCTTTATATTTTATATCACTGAACGTGGACCCTTTATGATACGAGTTTCCTTACATGGCGCGAAGGAGGTTGTGGATAAATAACAGCGTAATGGCAGTCACAAAACGTTAAGGCTATATTTTATCTTGGTACAGAATACAGAATAACTAAGCGGAAGGGTATGAAAGGGATAGAAATGGAAGTAGCGATATAACAGTATACGAAGTACAGAATTATAATTGCTCTTGGCATAGCATATGATTCATTGGTATATACAGTGTTTTATTAGAATTATGATGTGTAAAGCACTATTTTTTTAAATAAAAACATTTACGAGAAATTGTGCACTTTTAATTGCTTCCAATTAAAAGATTGCTAAAATCTCGTATTTGTTAAGAAAAAAGATTTATTGTCAATATTAATTAATTTAATTACAACATTGATCAATCAAATCAACAAAATCAATTAAATCAGTATTATTCAGAAAATAGCTTCAGAATGTTATCTAATGTTTCACACAAAGATAAAGTTTTACAAGATTCTATTACTTATACAGTTGTTCCGATGCTATCAATACGACGATATTATTGATAGCATAATTGTAGTTAAAGTATACATGATTTGAAAGAACCGAATGTCTCTTCGGCACATCGCAGTTATATATTATCAGTTACAAAATCTCTAAATACCACTTGTTGAACGAAACTATTATTTCTCAAATCGACAAAGTGTCATTGATACTTATCCATTTTATATATACGATTTAATATAGTTCTTATATTTCTTAGAAAAATGAGACCTGCATCATTGTATTTCAGCTTTTATTTTTCTTTTTATATTTGTGGTCTAACTATATAATGTGATTAAATCCTATGTTTTAATTACAATAATTTCTAAATATACTCCAAAAATTAAATTTTTTAAAAAAGAATAAATAGAGTAAAGAGAATAAAAAAGAATAAGAATAAATATCAACTCTCAATCTATTATTTACGTGATTTTTTTTAACGTAATTACTTGCATGGAGTGTTTCTAACATCCTAACATTATATCTCTATTTTATTGTTCTCTTTGATGATTTATCTTCATAATAATATTCTATACATCCTTTAAATAAAGATAAATGCAAAATTTTTTTTAATTGTGAAATAATTTGCACTAAATATAATAATGTGTATAAATACTATTTTATATTTAGTGAATTTGTAAGTATGTTAGTAGGAATGTTGCAGGATAGATTATATACATATATGTTATATATCGATTATTCCTCTTTATCTTAATAAATTTTCATATATAAATTATCTAAATATCTCTATAATTGTCTATAAATCTCTATTAATTAATATCATAAAATATTATTATGATTAAATGAACTTGAAACTGATCGATCCTATGTTCGACTAATTGTTGAAACGATACGAAAACAATATGCATTACATGATAAACTCTCTAATAAAATATGATTAATAATATTGCAATTTGAATGTTTCCAATTTTTGCTTTGTTTTATTAATTTCTATTTGCTACGACAATTGATCAAATTATTTATGTTTTTTGCTTATATGCGAGCCAATATAATTAAACGAGTTCAAGGTAAACTCGAGTATGTATTCAAGGGAATGCAATATATTTACATGTTTATTACTAATTGTAGAAGCAAGGTAAAATATTTTAAGATAAGATACGTCTGACATAAGAAGTGCGAAACTTGAGCATTTCCTCTACATGCGAAACGTTGCCTCGATTTTATCTTTTCTCTAAAAAACGATTGCGTCATTGTCTGTTACAGACTTATTTCCATCAACGAACTTGCGCTCTCGACATTTTTTTCATCTCACTTTTATTCATTACATCCTAACGGTCTAATGGATACACTCTTTTCTTTTAGATTCGTTATCAAACTTATGATAATTTTCATTCTTCGAAGCAGTAAGATATTCCATCTCGTCAGACATTTATTAAGGAAAAGTTTGTTCTCGATAGTCCAAAATGAAAAGTTTCAACAGAAAGTTGATCAAGAAACTTATAATTTTACGAGTATTAATGTAGCAAAGTCGTAATTAATCTTCGAATGAAAGAGAGTAATTTTCAAAGTTTCAGTTTTTCATTTAATTCGATTGTCATTGAAATTTCATGTTCCTTTTTGATAAATACAATGAATTTAAGTAGATGGATAGATCGGTAAATTTGATTTATTTATTAATATTGAATAAAATTTTCACTCTGTTACGATAGCTACTAAATTCATTGAATTTATCTAATTTTGAGTTACGTTGCATTTCATACATTGCTCATTTTCATTGCACATCGAATTTTAATGAATCGCATTGTATAAAGCCGATTCTATTCTACCGGGGTCATATTATTTCTCTTTGCTCAAGCTTGTTTCAATTTCCGCCGATTGTTTCCATACGTGTCGGTAAATTTGAAATTCGTCCAATATCCAAGAAGAATATAACAAATTTTCAGTTACTCCCGCCGCGCTTCAACGATCATATTCGCTTCAAATACATTTTTGATGATCGAACAAAACGCACACAATGCACGCGATTTCCGATACATTCCATATTTATTATTAAATTTCGTTCAAATGCATTTCCTCGACCTGTTTATAGATAGTCATATATGTATGTCATGACATATATTTTGATCTTTCACAATGTGGCGCAAATGTAGTATATGCTGATTCGAGATATAATATAAAATTATTTTATCTAATTGTAAGATATAGTGATAAATATATTTATTTCTTCAGTTTTTTCTATTATCTTTAATTATAAATTTATAATTCGTAAGCTATCATATTTAATAGGTATGTGATAATATCACACTTAATTCAGTAGCAAACTTATATTCAGATTATTTCGTCTATTTTACAATGTACATGTACTATGATTTTTAATTAAAACTGAGTGCAGTTATATTGTTTGGAATTAGCTCTAGTTAATTTTACATTTCATTTCTTTATCTATGTTACGCTTTTTATTCGAATAGCTGTATTATTTACCTTTCTTAAAATGCAGATAACATAAAAGAAGAGAAGAAAAGAAATAGAATTTCTTGTTTTTTATTTTGTGTTTATGTCAGAAATTATATATCACAGAAATTAAGAGATATTCGTAAATTTTCAATACTTAACAATATAAAGCACGATAAAATTTTTGCTTACGTAGAAATGATGTATATAAAGAGACAGCGAATTGCATGCAAATTTTTTTATGTAATGAAATTTAAACTTATATAACGAGGCCATAATTTGCCTATCGATTGAGTATGTTATTAAGAGTTTATCGATTTTTGATCTATTTTCGTTCTCTAACTATCTTGGATTTATTTCTGGAAGTTTTCCGGAGATGACGTTAATATTTTAAGTACTTCGTAAATGTTTAACTACGCCATTGGCAATATGAGCGACAAGGAGTCAATCGACAGCTCTATTCGTGCTTTGGCAAGAGCGATGGTTTCCGAAGTATGTAGCACACGGATAAAGACTTTAAATTCTCTCGACTCTGAAATGGGATATGGAAATCGGATCCTTGACATTGGATATATTCTGGGCATATCGATATCAAAGCCTGTTAAATTTCACAAATACAAATCGACCCTTATAGACAAGTTAATGTTGTTACATTTTTGCGGTTTTTTTTATTAATTTTTTATATTAAAAATAATGAAACCACGTTAAATTGTAAAAGAATCTTTGTCATTTAAACAAATGACTTGTTAAAATAAATAAAATTTATAGAAATATGAGATTAATATTTGAACTTTAAATCAAGCTTTGATTGTTTTATAAAAGACTAAAAATAATATTGTAGTTAAAAACGGAAAGACCGTGATTACATTTTGTTCAGATAACAAATTTATTAAATTAAAAATTTTATTAACAATCTCATTATATATATTTTTATCATTACTTTTAAAATAAACTAACAATTGTAAACTTTAATTGAGTGAAATTTTCTAATATTTTGTTGAACGTCATAGTGCAGGACAGAATGTTGTAAACGAGATTTGTTCTTTACAAGAACATTATGCATACTTATGTATTTGTTACTGTCATAGTAGTCGGCGCAATACATGAATGTGAATGAATGCCAAGAGTGTTCTAGGAGTAATATACGTATCGCGCTGTCACATTGATGCAAAATGATGATCTTATTCGTCACATTTGTAATAATTACAGATAA
>Ga0157363_1007523_pt1 | contig 10311 bp, 10 predicted proteins | sample AttsexASBM1_FD_111477 | JGI IMG/M metagenome (GOLD analysis project Ga0157363, IMG submission 111477) | Fungus gardens microbial communities from leaf cutter ant in Ribeirão Preto, State of São Paulo, Brazil - Atta sexdens ASBM1 | ecosystem: Host-associated > Fungi > Mycelium > Unclassified ...
ACGAGATTATTTTTATTTTCAAAATCTCACCTGGATAGGGTATTCTACCGTATGTGACCAATTCAGTAAGGAGAATTCCAAACGACCATACGTCGGATTTAATACTGAATTTACTGTAGTTGGCAGCTTCAGGAGCGGTCCACTTAATAGGGAAGCGCGCTCCTATTCTAGCCTCGTATTCATCCTCTTTGATAAGCCTAGCCAAACCAAAGTCCGCGATCTTAACGACATTTCCGTCTGCTACGAGAACATTACGGGCGGCCAAGTCTCGATGAATATAATTCTGCGACTCTAAATACGCCATACCGGCAGCTATTTGCGCGGCCATGTCGATTAATTGCTGTAGTTTTAGGCCTCTGCCTTTTCCTAAAAGATCATACATGATTGCTATAATGTAACGAAGAGATACGACAGCAGAAATAAGCTTTATCGATTTTGTAGTAATATTTTGAGATGGCACCTTGAAGAATTAATGAGCAAATAAAATATGTAACCAAACTGAGAAATATATCTGTTCTTTTATTTAAAGAGCAAAAAACTGGCAACTTTTTAGAGCAAAATGCTTCTAAATCTTCAGATTTTTGGCGAAAACATTACCAAACAATATAATGTTAAAATGTTGACAATATAAAGTTAAAGAAGATAAAAAGTAGAAATATATTCGATCAATTTTTTAATTTAAAATACTGGCAATTAAAGGATATTCACGATATTTTTATATAAAAATATCGTGAATATCCTTTAATTATTTAAGAAGCTTTTATCACACAATATAGTGATAAAAGGGCCAGTAAGTATAAAATCGTACCTTGCATACCTTGTAAATATTCTAGAAGACTGCCGTTCCTCATCAATTCTGTAATGATATAGATCGGTTCCTCCATCGTGCATACAGCGTATAACTGAATTAGTTTAGCGTGTCGGAGTTTCTTCATAATCTGCGCCTCGGCAAGGAAGTCCTTCGGGTCCATGGTGCCCGGCTTGAGCGTCTTTATCGCCACTGGGGTAGTGTTGTTCCACAGACCTTCCCATACCTCGCCAAATTGACCCTGTCCCAACTTCCTCAGGAATTTCAGCGACGAACGATCGATTTCCCATTGGTCCCGCGTACGGTGACTAAGGCCTTCCGTTACGGGTTTCTCAACCTGTTGAACAAAGCCAAACTCGGAATCAGCCGTCATCGGCAAGGGAACAAACACGCGAGACTCAATTTTGTGCAAGGAAGATGTTTGATCGGCTGCATTAATGGCGAACTATATTTTGTTTCGTTTCCTTTGTGAGAACAAATTCTATAGCTAAGCGTAAGAGACAATATTCTACGCAGTGTAAAAAAAAAGAGAGCACTAGCGCTTAACTTCCCTTGTTCGCGGATACAAACCTACTTTTCTCCATGTCCTGCAATCATGTAAGAACCCCAATAACGATCCCGGACGGTACATGATCGCGAGATCATTCCAATAGATATTTAGAATTTTAGGAGAAAGACGAAGAGGAAAATGAAATAACGAGCGATACAATATGCAGAATGTCTCAAATGTTGCAATTAGAAAAAAAAAACATGCCGCGAATCTCATAAATACGGTATACGCGTATATATATGATCTAAACGGGATAGCATGCTCGTTCGCCTCTCGAATAACGAATGAGATATGTAGGAACGCTTTTGGGACATCCTGTATATAGATTTCGAGCACACATACATTCGAGCCGATTCTCGCTTTCGCGTTCAATACTCATATAAATTTATACATACGTATAAGAAAAAAGTTCGTATGTAAATTGTTATTCACAAACGAGAGCGCGATATTTCATGGTGAAACGCAAAAGTATCATTTCCTTACTTGTGTGTGCTGCCAATCTCAAATATTTACCTATATATGTTACACCTCTTGCGAGGTGTCTACGATGCTAGATGAAGTGGTGTATAAGTTATTGTAAATATGAAATTACATCGAATGTACAGAGCTTTTATACGAGATATCTCTAAGTGAATGACAATCTACTGCTTTTGAAACATAATCCCATATAGAACGGGCTTGTGCTGTATATACAGGCCAGACATAATGAAATATAAAAGCGTTTTACGTCGAGAAAAAGAAAGGAATCGAAAAAACGTGTTATGGCATATATTAGGACATTCAATTTACCAAGAAAATCCACCGGGAAGTAGGGCAAGCAATAAACAGACAAACAAACACAATCTATTCAGACATCGAACTTCGCAACAAGTGCTTATCAATGCTTCTAAAAAACTGATATCTCTTTCTTTTTCAATAGCTAAATATTTTTACTTCGTTTGCTGTAACATTAAGTTTTATTTAAGTCTCCCTATTCGCGATTTTTCAAAAATAAACCAACTGAATTAGAAAAATTACAGATGTAATCGATGTAATTGATATGTTGTAAATGTTTTGTACTCGGAAAGATATCTCGATCTAAAGTATTGTGCATTAGTAACAATAATGCTTATAATAACGAAAGTAGTAGAGGTAATAATAAAAAAAGAAAAAAGATATTAATTATTAGTATTAATAGCTACAATAATATTTTCTATAATAACATAACAGTAATAATACTGTTGGTCGAGTTTGTCACCATCGTAATTAGGGCGAATAATCAGCATATCGATCGGCATCGTTGCAAGTGTTGGAGTTTAGACAGTATTATATGATATTGATAGGAAATAAAGCCAGTTTATGTAAATTCATCAATATGATCCCAATTGCCATTTGTTGTGTGGGAATATGTATACGTAATTTTAAAAAGATCATTTCTACGACCATATTATTTATAGTCCTTCTCATCACACGTTTCAATTGAAATCATTCATCTAATGCAATTCCATATTTCAATGACAACAAATTCCGCTAAAAGCAGTCTCATTCACGAAAATAAACAAAAACACAGTAGATAACATTATAACGCAAATTCTCCATTCTGTACCGTCTCATTATTAATAAAGACCTGCCTAACTCAGCGATAAATGAAACTTTATCGCCGAAATGACGTATGACGTGTTAAGTATATGACGTATTTACTTCGACGAATCTCTGTCTAAACTCCCCCTCGTCAAATCTCATAACACGCGATTCTTACGACTGTTATAGCAGCGGCGAATAAAAGTACGACGATTATTATCTATCTATCAATTATTACCGTTAATATACTGAGAAAAGGAATCGTTATTTTATACTGAGAACCGTATCGGTCACTCGTAGAACTTACCTGCACGCAAGGCTTGCACAAATTAACACACAGGCCATCCGCGTCTTTGCTGTAGTGCTCCACAAGATCCTGCAAATTTCTGAATGTGGTTCGCCTGGCGATGAAAAAGCCACCCTCGTCCAATTGACGAATACGGTAATGTTTCACTGTGTCGCCGTCACGCACTACAACAATCATCGATATATATTCCACTTTGGCGCTTTAATGGCCTCGCAATTTTGCATACAGATCGCACGCTGCTGCACGATCCCACCCGATCATTATTCATTTATTTGTTATCGTACTGTCGGTATTATGACCACGATCGGTAGTTTCTATTATCGTTCTATGACGTTACCTGAAAGGGAGTAATCATTGTGTCGGCTCTCGGAATCTCTTATCAGAAACGCGCCGTGATCGTTTTCCGGCAGTAGCAATTTTTTCTCAGCCTCGATTCGCTTAATCTTCCTGAAATACCATCTGTAAATGCAAATTAGCGTTATAACTTTTACAGATTCGCTCTTCCACTTACTAATCGCTAAGATTCTTTGTTGCGAATCAATCTCTGACTTATTTCGCAGATTAAAAATCATGATCAGCACGATGCATTTTTGCCTGCCGATTATAACAAATTATTAATATATATCGTATATAATTTTTAGTGCTTTCCAGCGAGAGATACAGTGATCATTTCATCTTTATTTAACATTGGTAAATAAGGCTATAATAATTCATTGTGTTGTCTGTCTCTTGCTAGAAAGCATTCTTTATTATTAATTATCGAAGATCTCGTTTGATGGAGTGTTCGCGCTGTGCTTTAGTCCGAACATTAATTTTTGAAAGTTTCTATCAAGTTTTATTTATATTCTCCATTTCGGTCCATCAATGTAAGATTAACATTAATCTCGGTTTATAACTTGTTGTTTATCTCTTTGCTACTTCTAAGATTAACAGAAGGTCTCAACATCTGAGGCTGCTTTCCTTTTAGGGGAAACACAAATGTTGTTTTATCTTTATTTATTCATTGCATTAGGATAGAGGAAGAATGATGTTTGTGTCTTCCTAAAAGGAAAGCAAACTGAATTATTATCTACGTCCACCTGATGTGTAGGAACCATCCAAACAAAGGTCGAAGATCAGCAATATCGGCTTTGATTAAACAGATAAAAATTATCATGCCTAGTCCAATTTAAAACGACAAAGCCACTCACGGTTCTGCCTCGATTGATTTCAATTTTGCGACGTAATTGCTGGGAATGTAACCCTCCTGCCTGGTCCTTTTACTCTTGGCTAGCCACCAGTCTCCCTGCGTGTCGTTGATAATCTCCAAGTGTTCTCCCTTCTTAAAACTCAAATCCTCATCAGTACGAGCGTCATAATCATACAAAGCAACGAATATCTTCGCCGTCGTAACATCCATGTCTGGGATCTGCGGAATCGGCCTGATGGGATCCGGCGGCGGCGTTGGCACCGGGCTGACCTGCGACGCGACCGCCTCTATGCTGGGATTGCCAATTCTGTCCGGCTTCTCCTTCTCCACGTCCGTCGGGCTGCTGAAGCAGTTCCCCATGTTTTGGCCGTTTGAGTCTATCCAACTACGATTTACGATCCTCTCAAACGATCTTCAAATTAGGTCACTATCGTTGTCCACGAGACGAGTCCACCTTCTCACATTTAACGATCACTATATCAAAGTCGCACTGGAGCAACCCGTTTAAAGTTCACAGTCTTATATATAGACACGCAAATCGCCGGATGCGTAGGCGTTAAAAATCAAGAACGAGTCATACGCAGACCTTTGGTGCCGCGTCACGTTAATCCGATTAATCGTTCATGTGGTTCATTACCTGGGAAAAAAAGGAGAAGAGTCCACACGGATATCAGCATCAGCGGATATCAGCAAGACTAAAGTTGTTGAGATCTGTCAGCTGTGCCGTCGCCTAGAAGACAAGAGATCAAGAATACACAGGACGGGCGGGACCGTTGGCTGGATGGAAGCGAGCCGTGCCGGGAGGATCACATCCGCGTGGAGAAATCGCGAGGCGGTGCCGCGCATTCTCCGGATATCCCGGAGCCCTGGGACGACGCTCGGCTGCACCAGCGAACTGCCTGCCGCATTGCCACGGAAGAACGGCGTATCCTATCCTTCTCCAGATTATCAAGAGGACAACGCGACGTTGGATTTGATTCTCTGACACGATCTCTGGACACGATATCAGGATTCGTCTCGATTATCTTATCCTCGAGACACGAGCAGACACGAGAGTCCAACGGAGGAACGCAGCGATAGAACACGCGCGCGCGATCCAGCCTCTCACCTCGATAGAGCTTAGAAAGTAGGCGAGTCGCCAGGCGCCGTCGCCATTGCAGCGGTCACGGATCCGTCAAAAAGGCTCACCGTGCGTATCCGTTTTCGCATGCGCGCGCTGCCCACCGATGAGATCTGGCCTGTTCTGGCCTTCCTCCTCGTATATACGCGACACACGCCCAATTTCTCGTCGACGATCGGCGATTCATCCGATCGCGACGACGACGATGCTGCTACCGCGGCAAACGGTCCGTTCCTCAGGCCCGACCTGTCCTCGTCGTCCCCGGTAATCCCGGTATTCTCATCGTCCGCGCACACCGCGCTCGCGAGAACGTGACGGAACGCGCCAGATGTATTTTGACGTTTCACGTTCAAACCATTCGCATCGCACACCACACTTGTCGTAACTCGTAACTCGCGCGGACTCGCACGATCTAATCCCGGTGGAGAAAGTCACGATTCGGAGCGCGAGTGACTCGCACTCGGACGCGCCTCTCGATTCTTGTCTGTCTTGTCGTCAGTTCTTGTCGTCGCCACGACACGCCTAACCTCTGGCGGATTCTTGGAACGACTCATTCACGAAGTAGCGCCTGTAGTGCTCGTTCGGTAAAGAATTCCTTCGTTTATTTTGAAAAAAAGTTATGTGTAGCTATATATTATCCTAAGTAGAATAACAAGTCACGATAACGTTAAAATGATATTAAAATGAATTGGAAATGATTGAAAAATGACTTTTAATAATCATTTTGAAGTCATTTTGACATCATTTTGATATCATGATTTGTTGTTTTGCTTGAGAATTAATAATTACATAGAAACATATCGAGTCAAGAGAAAATCAAAATGACTTTATTTTGACATTATGAAAGTGACATTATCAAAATATTAATTTTTTTTATTAGAAAATTTAACATTAAGAATCAAAAAGAAGTCATTTTGATTTTTGCTGGAATTATGTTTATTTTGAATGTTTAATTTATACAAGTCTCGTAAGTTTTTGTCAAGCGCTTTTGTGTAGATAAAGTGGAGTAAACTGAGTCGAAAAGTTCTTTACTATTTTGCAATTTTCGCAATAATTAAGAAGATATTAATTATTAAAAATTGCCTAATATTGATTTTCAATAATTTTTTACCCAAATACTATCAACTTTACAGAAAAACTGCTAGAGACAAAAATCATTTATTTTCTTCTCATAGAATTCTAAGAATTTTTTCAGAATTTTTAATCAACTTTTAAGTAATGCATTTTCTTATTTTTATCAATATTTTATTGAAAAAATATGATATTAAAAAATTTGAAAAAATTCTGAAACAATCCTCAAAACTTTATGAGAAGAAAACAAACATTTTTTGTCTCTCGCTGTTTTTTTTGTAAAGTTGGTAGTATTTGAGTAAAAAATTATTGAAAACCAATATTTAGCGATTTTAATAATTAATATCTCGTTAATCATTGCGAAAATTGCAAAATGATAGAGGACTTTTCGACTCAGTTTAGTTCGCTTTTCACATAAAAGTGCTTGGCAAAAACTTACGGGACACCCTGTATAACGTCCCTTTGATTTTCTTGTAATTTTGTAAATTTTTGAGCGACGATTTTCCTTTTCGGAATATATAATATTTATACCAGTCGAGCACATGCAAATGTAATTAATTAAGAACTTCTGGCAAAACACAACAACAGTAATATTACATCAATTAATATTCCCCACTCAACAATATAAATATAATATATGTTGTACATAACAGTTACATAATTGTCAGGAAATTATAATACTGACATAAATTAATGTTATATTACTGTTTATGCTCTGCAGGTTGGTGTTTATTTCAACTTTGACAATCGCTTATATTTTCTATAACAATTATATAACTTTTTAATATTTCTAAGCTCAATCCGCCTCCGTTTATATTCCGTAAGTAGAATTCTGATCTAGAAAAAGAAAGAGGGAGGAAACGCATTATTATCGCCAGTTGAAATGGAATAATTGGAGTTAAATTTCTGATAAGGATGTCTCATATTACTCTCATATTACTCTATCTCTTCTCATGCACATATCATTTGATATATTTGCTTACTTCTCGGTACTAACTTTACTAACAACATCCCGATCAAGCCAGAAAAATACAGCTACAATCGGTTACAATCACCGTAAAATGATCGCCTGTGCTTATTATTGGGTGGTGCAAGAAAAGATGGTCCTTGACGTCGACACCGAAATGTTGCGATCGATAAGAACTACATCATTATTTTACCAAAGCGCGACAATCTGTTATTTTATCTCTGTATTAATTTTTCTTCATCGAAATTTAAATCTTTATCGTCGCCGACGTGAGGACTATGGGGATGCTTCTTTATGCCACCCTATATATAAATTATATACAATGAACACGATAGTGATATACATATCAGTGATTTACATATCCTTGCCATTCACTATTTTCTATGATATTCGTTGCTCGCAATTTTATCTATGGATTCGAGCTAGGATTTGTTTCTCGAATAAACTTCAACATCCGATTTATCATTTAATTATCGTCTCGACATTCTACTTTATTTCAAAAAGAAAACATCGACAAAATGTATTTAACAACGGTTACAGTCGTTCTCGTTAAACAAGAGGCGCGATTGCTCTCGCCATCGTTCTGTACAATATATGTCTTGCAACGTCTCTGTTTAAAAGACGCATCTAGTTAATCGATCTGACGAATTGCGAAAAAGTACACGAATTCAATATTCATTGTCACGTCGACCTATTGGAATATATAACATTTCGGTCTCGATAAAAGAATAGGAAATAATTCGACCGCTGCAAATTCATATGTAATTCATTATAATCGAAAATAATTGAGAAAATTTGATTTACTTAATTATTCAAGTTAAAAAAGGAACCAAGATTTATTTCCTTTCCTTTTTATTGATTTTACGAACGTAATAAGCGCATAAATTACATAATATCGCATGTTTGTTAAAAAAAGAAATTTTAATCATAAAAAGTTTCTTGAAGAGAAAAGTAAATAAAATTTTTTAAATAATGTATTTAAAAATTTTGAATGTCTTCGTGAAAAAACTTTGGTGTTCTCTCGAATAAACATGAAGGAATTTGATTAAAATCGTTTGCAGAACTCGTTCCTCTAAAAAAAAAAAAAAGTAGGTTAAGACAAAATAAATATTAAATTAGATACAAAGTGACTATCGAAATGTTTCTCTTTTCTAATCGAAATTATATGTGCAATTATTAGCTTTTTGATTGCTATATACGTATATATGATTATCCAATTTCTCTGCTAGAAAATAACAATTAAAAATAATCTCTCTTTATACGTACAGCGACTTTTTTATATACCGCATTATCCTACAAAGTTAATTTATATTTTGAGGAGTGAAAGCTGCCTTCCTCTTATTCAGTAAGAAAGACGCAAACGATAACGAAGGTTCTCTTACTTTCAACATTTTAATCACGCGAAATTTGATTTGAAATTTAATTTAAAATTAAAATGTTTACCAAATATTGAATGTAGAAAAATAACGTGGATTTCATCTTTTGCGAATATAAAACAATAGAGAATTATAATTCTATAAACAATTCTACAAAGAAGATTTTTAATGTTGCAATGTTTACAAATCACTAGTATTAAATATCAGTATTAAATATTAAATTGATATTTAAATTATTTGTAATATTAATATTATAAAAAGATAATATATTAATAATGCATTAATTTATTTCATAAAAGTTTATGTATACATATAAGCAATTTTTTCTTCATTCTAGATTTCATCTCTGATATATTTGACTTGTAATAAAAAAATCACTATACAGAAAGAGAAGGATTCTGTTTGTAGATATACTATATTTTATTTTCCTTGTGAAGTAGGATAATCTTAATTGTTTCATAAAGAAAAAAACAGAAAGAATTGACAAGTCGTACATCACGAGTAAACCATAAATAAAATATTCGCTGGTGAAAGATCAGAGATCTCTCAATCATTTGCGTAATTCTTCCGCGCGATTTATGTGAAGCATCTTTAGAAAAATAAAGGAAAACGCGAATTGTCACGTTTGTTTGCTTTAAAATGGGCATTAACCTTGCGGCTAGTTAGTAAATAACGCACGATTATATTTTCTCGCACGACGTATTAATAGAATCGATTAAATCTATGACGTGTCTACTATCCAGAAATAGTTATTTTGTAATAATAATAATTACTCTTTTTTATAGTCTATCAAAATATTCATCACAGTGCTACGGACACAAAGATTGTGTTCTGGTTTATGTATATATACATATATATGTGTAAATAATCATTTTTTTTACTCCCGGGAAAAACCGACGAGTTCCGGTCGCTCGCGTTCATTTTCGCGTTTCGAATCGCAAGAAAAAAAAAAACAAATCACAATCATACAAATCACAAAAATCACATTTCGTTTTCCGGGAAAAGAATTTTGATTTCTTTCTCTCTTGGATTTTTCTTTTCTCCTTGTTAGAAATTACAATGATTCGTTGTAGAATCATGAAATAACGCATGAATAACTTTGTACTTTCATTGCACATATCATTCAATCACAACACGTTTTGATATTTCTCGATTTTATCTTCCATTTGAAACACGAGACCGAATTCGTCGACGTTTTTCCACGCTCATATCACTTTTTTTTCGTTTAAACGTAGAGTGCTACACACAATGGCAGTATATATATATATATATATATATATATATATATATATATAATTATGCTAAAAAACTCTCACAAAACATACTATCTCCGCGAGTATATTTATACAGATATAAGGAGAAA
>Ga0157363_1007524_pt1 | contig 10309 bp, 3 predicted proteins | sample AttsexASBM1_FD_111477 | JGI IMG/M metagenome (GOLD analysis project Ga0157363, IMG submission 111477) | Fungus gardens microbial communities from leaf cutter ant in Ribeirão Preto, State of São Paulo, Brazil - Atta sexdens ASBM1 | ecosystem: Host-associated > Fungi > Mycelium > Unclassified ...
TATGTAGGTACGGACAAAGAAACTTGAAAAGGGAGGGTAATCTTGTAACAAAATGGATGAAGAACATGAGAGAAAGTTTCGTTGTAGAACAGGTCATCATCGTCAAAATATCTTACGATAAAATGTTCTTATGTACAAATTATATCTCGCTGTACAATTGAAACAAAAATATATTTAATCATTAAATTGACACGAAATGTTGATTATCTCTCGCATGTAAATTATTATAAAATGTACAATATCATTGCAAAAGTAATTACAATTAAAACAAAAATATGTTTAATCATTAAAGGATAATACAAGATGTTGATCACTTCTCATTCAAATTGTCATAAAATGTAGACAGTATTATTGGAAAATTTATAATATACTCTAACAGAGCATAAAACTTGCAGCAACATTGTTGCAATATTGCTACAAGTTCTGTGCTGTTGGAGTATATTGAAGATCAATATATTATAAAAAAAATTTAAATACTTCTTACCTATATAACCTTTAACATTTAAGATAGTTGGGTATGTTCGCTTCCTATGTTAGTAGACACTAATAATCGCAAAGATATGCGTTAGATTTCAAGCAATAAGTGTAAGTGTGCAAGTTTGTCCTTTCCAAGTTATCTTCAATGAAGACAATGCGCAATAGACTCCATTTTCGTATTCACGCTAAATGCGGCTTATTCTATTCTCCGCGCGTGATAAGGAACAAGTAGGAAGTACCGGATACGATAAGAGATACCATCGCCATAATCTTCGACAACAAATGCTCACAAAAGTCCTCTCCCCCCCCTCCCTCCTCTCCCGTTTCCTCACGAGAGAAGGAAGGTTACCACTTCTTCGCGATCTTCACGCTTGAGTTGTCCCTTCGTCGCGCTATCGCCTCGTCTACGTTCATGGAATCCGTCGTGAGGAAATGTAAAAGGAAATGTAAACGACCGATTGCGAAGAATTTGTAGTTTAAAAGGATCTGCGCACACGCGCGGTCGAGCGAACACGGCGACATAGCGACGACGACCACAACGATGAAGACAGAAGAGAGGAAGAGAAGGAAAAACGAAGCACGAAGAAATGCAAAAGGAAGGAGAAAGATGACGATAACTATCGAAGTGAGGTTCGCGAGCCGGTGGTGACGGTGGCGAACGATGGTGGTGGTGATGGTGGTGGTTTGGACCGTTAGTTGGCCCCGGCGGGAGCGTTGTCCGGGCACACTGCGCGTTACTATTCCTCGTCCTCACTCCTCTTCACCGTTTCTCCTCCTTCCTCTCCACCACCGTATATCTCTTCTCTTTACACAATGTGCTCTCCCTTTCTCTGTCTATTCTCTCTTTCTCTCTTCCTTCTATACCTCTCGGTCAACCTCTCGCCCGCGTTCCCGCGTTCATTCTACCACGGACTTCCCCGTGCCGGACGACCCTTCCGCGCTGCCCGGTTAACCAATATGGCGGTGGGCCGGTCTCTGCCTTGAGCCTTCTTTTACCGCGCCGACGAAGAAACATATTGCAAAAAGGCGCATCGCGAGGAATTCGCGTTTTGCGTACTTGAATCCGAACTATTCACCGTATTCAATGCTCGATTTTATCTGGGAAATTTCACTCCTCTGAAGAAGATGTTTAGACTCTGTTTAGATTGCCTTCCATTGATTCAGATCAATTCAAGCATGATGTAAAAAGATCTGGTGAACCAATTTCAAGGATGCGCATAATTCAAAGTGATGGTATTTGTAACAAATCAAGAAATTTTGTTCTCAAATTTTATAAAATATACAGCTGCTATTAAAAATTAATCTATTCTACTAATCAGAAATTATTGCAATGTTACACCTGGTATTTTTACATCATGGATTCAAAGAGCATTGACACAAAAATCAGAATGATTTTATTTTGACTTTTCAATAACTTGTCAATAACTTCAAATTTTGTAACACAAAATTCAGCATTTAGATTTTCTCCTGACTTGATGTGTTTCTTGAACAATCGTCCTTTTTTTAAACGACTGTGTATAAATCTGAGAGATTTATATTGACATTAATAATACTCTGCAGAAGATGTAAAAAATATTTTGATAATTAGCATTTTTCGATATATTTTTGTACACTAATTAGCCTCTTATTTTTATATAATTATACAGGAAAGATATATAAAATGTATAAAAACTGAATACTGTATATATATTGTATATATTATATAAATGTATAAAAAAATTAATCTTTCACGAATAATTAATTGTTATACTATTTACAAAATAATTGTTTATATGAAATCATGTGAAAAAGGATTTTATGAATTCTGGTAAAATATATTGTTTTGTGCAGTTGTGAAAACTTCAGATTTCTAAAGGAAAAATAATTCGAATTATATTGTATATAAATCGCTGAGATTAAATAAGTTTTTTATCATTAACATAATGAATGTCTGTAGAAAGAAAAGATTGTTGACGAGCATTTATTATTCATAATTTTTAATACAGATCACAAAATTGCAGTTTTAGGAAGACATGAGAATTAAGAATGAAACTAATTTATAAATCATAAATGAAATCAATTTTTTCGAGCACGATAATAGATGGATACAGGACAATAATTCATTCACAGTACTGTGATTGCATAATTTATTAAAATTTAAACAATCTTTAAAATTAAAAAAATATTTGATATTAATATATTCCTCTGCCAAATTTATTTCTCAATTTTTAATAAATTAATTAACAAAATCAGCAATTGAATATAATTAAAATTATTTTCGTCAGTTTCAATATTCACAATGATTGAACATTAAATTATTGAACATTATTATTATTATATTTTAACGTAATTATTATAATTGTCTTATACACTAACTTTCGAAATTTCTTTTTCGATATCCTAGCTCGAACAACACTTTTGTGAGTATCTGAGGATAAGAGATAAATATGATTGCACCAACTGTGACGAACGTAATTTCACCAGAAACGCAACATAACGTGCAGTTATTGATCGAATGTTCATTTCGAGACTGTCGACGAAACGACATTGTTAAACGAACTGAGTGCCGACTTGATCGCTGGGCCAGTGGGTCCCCTCGTCTGCTTCTCCGCAAGGATAACAGTTCACGGGTGTACCGTTCGCGCTAACGTTATCCGCGCCGTTTTAATATCGTATCTCCAACTTCGTCATGATGATCGAAAGTAAGAAAGTGAATACCTGGATGGGTGAATGCGGCCAAGTTACACATATACGAAAATAATCATGTTCAGAGATATCCTAAATGCGTCATTCGACTAAATATCTCGTAATTCCATATATAAACATATAAACGCACGCACGATCGTGTAATACAAAAAAGGAATCTTTACAGGAATAATACTGGTCGATTTAATTATTTTCAATTTATTATCAAAAGCAATTAATTATTGATATTAATCATTGAAAATAATTAATTATCTTAATTTACTATTGAAAGTAATTCATATAATTAGTTATTTGGCGTACTAAAAGTATTGAACACAACAGTGTTTTTAATACTTACAATAAATAATTAATTATCTTTCAATATTAATGGATCAGTATTAGATTGTAAGGAAAATGATTTGCATTTTTTAGATATATGTTAAAATTGTAGAAAATATTTGAAAAGATTAATTGTTTCACTTTATTCAACGTATAGTAATTTAATTTAATTCACTGAAAGCTTATGCACATAATTCATTGAAGACTTTTGTACCTTTCGTCAAGTTAAATCCAGGATTATCTCTTTATAAACTTATGCATATAATTTTACAGGCATACGTCCATAATGATGACAAATTATCATACAAGAAATATAACGAAAAGACCTTACGCTAATGGATACATTAGCGAATGAACAGATAACGATCGCAGAAACGCATGCGGAATAATCTCCGCCGCGACTCGTTCGTGCGTTGAACCTTGCGATGTGACCTTGTTAAAGAAACAGCTAACGGGGACAACAACGACACTAGAGATCGCAATACCGATATAACGATCCAATTCAAATGTGCGCCACGCCCTTGACACGTGCGCAAATAGCAAATGGTAACTGCTCGAGCAGAGTTTTGATCGCATTCGAATAGATACATCGCGAAATAAGACGAACTTGTTGTTACCTTGACCCTTCACGCACTCATCTACGATGCGAAATGTTTTCTAATTCAGAATTCAGATCATTTTAAATTCCCTTGGATGCCTCCATCGATTTGAAGAAAACTTTCGCAAGCGCGGCGATAAGAAATTATTCTCGTATTCTCTCCATTTATTTTTAAAAGTGTCAATTTTTACATCGCAAAACCTCGCCTTTGACTATAGTTGGTATTTACAGCACAATTTATAGGCAAATTTGATAAAAAAAACGCCAATGTTTCGACGAAGCAAATACAAATGAAAATAAAACTTCAATTCTAAGAGGAGCTGACGATGAATTTAAGATCTTTACTCAATTATATTCTTTATATTAAGTCCTATAAGTTTGAGTAAAATAAATTTAATAATCACATATTTTTTTATATGGATTATATTATTTTGATTTCTTAAGATTAATTAGTATCTTTTAATCAATATTTGAAATTAAATGAGTCTCATATACAGTATATTACAGATTTTTATGAAAGACGTTTCTACTGAATAATGACAAGATGACACAGAAAAAATCAGTGATGTTTTGTCCTAACATTAAGAAAAATTTCTGATTGAAAATGAATGAACCAGAAGATTTTGATCATATCAATTAGAATTCTGATTCTTTTAACTAAAGTTTAATTGATTCAATCAGAACATTCTAATTTGTTTATTTACAACCAAGATTCCAATTAATACAATCAGACTTTTTTCAGTAAAAGAAAGTAATTAACAGGAAGCATTACAGTGATATATATAAATAGCCAAAGTGTTTATGAAGTATTTATTTTAACCTGGTATTAACATACAAGTTTCAATTGTTCCATCATTTCGGTACATTTCCATGAAAAATCGACATCGATTTCTCGCTTGGCAGTTCACGAGTACCAGGCTACAATTCGTCACGGTCGCTTGTTACAATAGATCCAAATACGCGGCTTGACGATCTCATAAGAGGTATAGTCGGTGGAAGGTTGCCCGTTAGCCGGGTGATACACAAGCTCGGCAAAAGCGCCGGGAGGCGCATCTTCTCGCGCCGACGAAAGTAGGATCGCGCTCGATTTTCACTCTCCGTGTTTTCGATTACATAAGTAGCCGCTGAACGCGAAGACGCGGCTTACGGTTTAATAAAACAGTTATGTTCGCGCGGCGCACTTATGCGTGCCGCGTGTAAGTACTTGGATGTGCACGTTGACTCCTCCTTCAGGACGTGTCTTATCGGCGAACGGATTGCTGCGTCGAGTGACGTGATGATCGGCGATACTTTCTCATTGATTAACGTCTCATTGATTTACGTTAACACGATATGTTAATCAGACAGCTGCATTCGACAAGTTACGTGCTCCGCCGACATGACAAGCAAAGAATATAAAATTGAATAAATTAAAGGTCGAAGATTATATATAAACCAATTAAAAGATGATAAAAATTTAAAGGAGAACCATTGCAGTAATTGATGTGTAGTTCATTATAGTACGTGCAATACTTAAAGCATATTATTAAAAAAAAAATGATTAAATGGGATAACAACTAGATTTTCAGGTTATTCAACAACAAGATAGTATATAACATATTGAAAGCATCAAGATCATGCTCATTCTTCTCTTTTATATTATACTATAAGTAATTTGTTTCCCGCGAAGGCTTCTTCAGGGGCCACAACCGAGGTCACTAAACGGTGGACACTTTCGCTCATCATGTCCTTGGGAAGGTTGAAACGCATCTGGTGATCTGGGGGATTACCTTACAGTATGCGTAACACGCGGTGCGACACGATACGATTCCGTTAGAACGAGCCTACTGACTCGATTTGCTGGTGCTGGACGAGCAAGTGCAACAGACTCGAGATGGGTCTCGAATGCATTAACGTTAAGACTCAGAGAATAAAAGAAAGAGAGAAAACAGAGAGAGAGAGAGAGAGAGAGAGAGAGAGAGAGAGAGATTTAGTTAATCGAAATATATTCATTTAAAGTATAACTGAAGAAAACAAAGGAATAGGCTTATCCCTAATCGCTTTTTAAACACTTTTAAGAATATATAGTCTCTGCAAAAAGTAATTGGAAATTTATATTTTTTGTTACATTTTTATAAAAATGAATGTCATATATATAAATAAAACAATTCATATATATAAAATAATTCAATAGGTCAATATAATAATACATATAAGTTGAAATAAAATTTTTTCATTTTATTTTATTATTCTTTAAAAACACATGTCTGTTTCTTATTGAAATAATTTTTTATTCAAATTCTAAATCGCAACCAAACTTTTTGTATTATTTCCAAATACATATAGAAATTTTGTAATTTTTTCATAATTTTTTTGTTTGTTCGTCTTTTAAAAATCTATTTTTAAAAGACAAAGCACATTACAAAGCCATGTAAGAAACTTCCTATATTTTTTTTTAAATATGGAGACTCAAAAATTTTCAATTTTGTAGTAATGCAAATAGAAAGATATTTTCTATAGGCTGCGTTCCATTCTAATCTAATCAACTTACTTTCGTGCTTTAAATGTGATGTATTTGTAAGTCTTAATATATTGAAATTTTATGGATGCCATTCTCAAGTTGATTACGATACAAAAAAAAAAACAAACACAGTTAAATTAAATGTAAATGCGTACGCATTTAAACATCCGTGAATTTTCTATTATCTATCGATTATCAAATAGATATTCTAAAATATCTTCTTTTTCTGTAAGTTACTTTTATCAATGTAATTCTTTCGCATTTTATGATTACAATGAAAAACGTCTTTTTCAAGAATCGATTACCTGTCGGGAAGTGAACAAAGAAGTCGGAGATCAGCGATCTTTCTTACGGAAAGGGGCTGCCTCGCCCAAGTAGGTGTGATGCTTTTCAGCATGAAAGGATCGCAGGGATTCCTTCTAAGAGAACGACCGTCGGTTTGTCGTGCAAATACTCGACTCATACACTACTACACACACGCGTACATATACAAATCATCTAACATGCTGTCGCATCCGTGAACGTCTAACGGTGCCCAGGTTGGAACATTCGGCTATTAGCTAACCCCCTGTTGCGCAATTACGATTGTGCAACGCGGCAACATAATACATAAAAGTGTTACAGCAGTGGAATAAATGCCTCTCGTCTCCTCGTCCCTTCTTCTCATTCCGCTGCTCCTCCTCCATCGTGATTCCTTTTTCAGTCTTTCTCCATCGCATCGCTGTCTCTCTGTCGTCGTTCGAGAGACCGAAGAGCGAGACGGAAAAAGACGAATTACTCTCAAACTCTCACTCCAGCCTTGACCCACTGAACCCCGATTATCACGATCCCCGATCTCATGAATCTTTTTCTTTCACGAGATGAAATTTGGATCGCAAAATAATTGCTCCGACCATTTTGAATTGAATTTTTAAAATCGACAATTGATGAATTTCGAAGCTGGACATCGATTTATTCGAAGGAAAAAATGTGATTTTTATTAGAAATTTCTTATAAAATATATATTGTTTTCTTTTTTTTTCCTTTTATTTAATTTTATTACATATATTTATGTATGTTCGTAGATGTGTGTGTGACACTATGATTTATTATTCGATTAGCTTTGTTTACTTTTCCACGTCGTGACGAGAGACTCGCTATGAAGCTGTGAGTCTCGGTGAAAATTGTATTACCGATATTATCTAACGATGGAAAGTAGCGCAAGGCCGCTTTCTTCTTACTCAACCGACTATTACCTGAACACTGTAACACGCCGGTGAGCTCTTTCTCTTTTCGAACCGTCGTCCATCCGCGGAAGTGAGAAATTAATGCGGTCGTCAAAGAATCGTTCCTCTCAAGAAAAAGAAACTCATGGAAAAGTAATTTTCACTCTCGAATATCTTTTTAAAGCTGTGGATCGATTTTTAGAAAACTTCTCACGTGTCTTTGTACACTGTTAGATATCGAAAGAACAGTGATAACTCACAATCCCTTGAATTAAATAACATTTCATTATTTTTAACTTTTATGTATATCAAAATGTAAATCTATTTTTGTGATTCAGTTTCAATTCAAATTGAACAACGTATTTATATAAGCACTTAGTAAATAAACTACATTTCAATACATTTTCTTGAATTATATTATTTAACTCCATTGTTTTAATTAACGATATATTGAGTAGGAACAGTAGCGATTTTTAGAAATTATTAAAAATAGTAAAATTAAGTAAAATTTGACATTATGAATTTAAGAGTGTATACATGTCAGTTCTTATTAATCAATTATAGTACTTTATCCCGATTCTATTCTAGCACTTAGATCGATATTCATAGTCGATTTTTATGTTCAAGACTGTCTCAGGTACAGTCTTAAGATGTCACGAACAAATCAAAAGACATTATAATTAACATCTAGTTTTGTATTAACATCTTAAGATCTTATTTCCTATCAATTACGCTGTATAAAGAGAGATACAGCGAGTTAATTTTCATCAGTATTCAAAACAAATCTCATTATATATGTGTAGTATATATACAACTACGGTATTAAAAATGTTCAATCGAACCGGCTTTTCCTTTCCGCGAATTACAAAACAAGTTAGTAATTATCATGCGCAGTTGTTTCTCAGCATTTCGTATTCCGCTACTTATTGCGAACTCGGTTTAATATTAAATCTCACACACACACACACACACACACACACACACACACACGCGCGCGCGCGCGCGCGCGCGATCCAATTAGTTATTAATGCGCGGCAGCGAGAGAAATAATATTGTTATTGCAAACGCTTACACTATAGCCGCTTATCAAACTCTCCAACGCGGACTTCGTAAGAAAATAATTTCTTTTTACGGCGACTGAATCAGGTTTAAACTTATTATTGGTCTTCTGAATTTTAAATAATATTACATATTAATCCTGATTTCGAGTGAAAAAGGCTGAAAATTCACATACATCGAGATGCGTGATGCTTGTTATTACACGTGTCTCGTCCGTGGTAACGGGATAAGGAACCAACCGGCCTACTTACGCACGGACGTTCACGTACATTGGCCGAGTCCGTCCCAAGACTCGCCTTAAGATCCAAGATGTGCATGAGTGATACGTAGGTAATTCCGAAGATTTATAATCGAAATTCTGAATAACTTCAGTACAGACTATTCGCGACGTCTGTCTCGCTCTTATCATCAATTAATGAAAATGTATAAGAAATATTAAATAAATTTTAATAATTTATCTCTTTTTGTGCAATGTTTATACCAATATAATTAAATGGAAACAGAAATATTTGTTATTACTATTAATAGTAAGTAATACATTATTTATAATTATTCAATATAAACTTCAATTAAAAAAAATATATTAAAAAATACAGTTGTTTATCAAGAAATAGGATTATTATGTGATATTATGAAAATTTTTTTCAATTTAATAATAATTCGATAAAGCCAAGTTGATTAATATTTAATATCAATAAAAAAGAAATATGTGAAATAAACAGAGGAAAAAGCAGATCAATTAGATCAACTTTTTCGATCTAAAATCGTGTTGTAAATTATTTAAAAAATGTGTTTAGTCACTCGATGCGAATCGCTACTTCAGGATTCGTCCAGCGAACACCTAGACTGACCGACAGGTACGCGAAGGAATTTCGCAATTTGCTGAACCGGCAATGTAACGGCTAACAAGATCGAAGTTACGACGCTCGTTAGATCATTGAAAACCAATTTTAGCTTGTCGCGAAGCTACATCTAGAAGCAAAAAGGGACAATCATCGTTTCCCTTCGATACTTTATAACGTGGCCGACATTTCCGCGGGCGTCGTGTCTGTTGGATCTCCCGATTCTTTTATCGCACATTAGTCGTAAATACTTCGCAAAATTGTTACTTACAAAGTATTCTTAGATAAATTTATGATATACCTTTGCTGTTCGCGCAACTTTTTTATTATCGGATATTCCACAGATATAATAGATACGAGAATCGTTTTGACATATTTGACATATTTGTCATCTATTTAATATTCCGATATTAATGTGGCGAGTCTAAATAGATGAATTTTCAATTAGTAATTTAATTAATAATATTAAGCAACATTGAAGGAGACGTCTCTTTACTTTACATACAGGATGTCCTAAAATTCGCGATCTCAAATACCCTAACAAGATTAAAGAAACTTGAGAGTTTCTCGAATTTAAAGAGACTTGAAGTTCTTAGACTAAAATAAAAAATATCTTTCAAAGAGA
>Ga0157363_1007525_pt1 | contig 10309 bp, 10 predicted proteins | sample AttsexASBM1_FD_111477 | JGI IMG/M metagenome (GOLD analysis project Ga0157363, IMG submission 111477) | Fungus gardens microbial communities from leaf cutter ant in Ribeirão Preto, State of São Paulo, Brazil - Atta sexdens ASBM1 | ecosystem: Host-associated > Fungi > Mycelium > Unclassified ...
TACTATGTAAATATGAACATATTATAATAAATAGCAAATCAAAATATGAAATCTCTTGAATTGTTAACTCAAAAATTGATCAGAAATATATAATAAGCTGCTGTACAAAGTTATCTAGTTGGAATATAAGAATATAGAAAAAGACTCTAATTAGCCATCTTATCAAGTGCAGTTCACACCAAAGATGAAAGTCTGTGGAGTTGACTCAGAGATATACAAACTTGTAGAACAATCTTGGCTTTAGCTTATATGCTGTGCCATCTGACTGCTGTATAGTTACAACTTCAGATGAAAAGAAGAAGTCTAAGATAGGAGTGAGTACTGATTGGTATGTTACTATTGAACACCAGAGATCAAGTTCAATAAGAGTTATCTTTGTCAATTATCAGACTAGCAAATTACAGTGTAACTACTAGTCTTATATACAAGAAGATAATATAGAAGATGCTCAGGGTTTCAGTAGTACAGTTTCTATTGCTCTGAGCAGAGGTTTTAGTAGTGAGACACTGATAGGAGTATAACTCTGCTATGGAAGACCAAGTTGAATAAGAGTATTCCTATCATGAAAAATAGAATATCCTTATGGTTGCACTACTACCATAAGGATATATTATAAGAAAGGTGGCCATTGTGGAAGATAGACTTTGTATGGTAGATGTTAAGAAGGCAGTATCACCATGGAGATGTATTCTCCAGATAGGTGGACTTGGTATATGGCAATATTCCCCCCTTAAGACTAAGCCTTCAAAGTTCTATTAAGTTTATCCAAAGAATTCCATGATAGTGCCTAGGTTAATAACATATAAACAGAAAAGAAAAATTTTTTGTCTTTCTTCTGTATTGTCATGTTTTCCCCCATTTTCTCCAAAATTTCTCAAAATAATACTAAGATGCTTAAAGAGCAGTGACAAGAGATGCCAAGGAGGCACAAAAAGAAACAACAGCTTCAGGCCCACTTAGAAGAGGTGGTAGAGACCTGCCATGTTAAGCATGCTGCTCAGAAGGTAAGGAAGATGGCCAAAGTCAAGGCAAGGGAGGAAGCTGAGAAGTGGAGGCTTGTAAAAGAGAAAGAAAAAAGAAAGTGAATAAAGTATTGGTAGAGAACACCGTTCTTTTGGGAGATACTGAGAATTCTCAGGCTATGGGATCTAAATGCAAGGAGGTCATCTCAAAAGACAAGGAGTGGTGACAGCCCTCTAAGAAGGCTAAAAAGAAGCAACTAGAAAAGTATTACAGGAATACTGCAGTCAAGATAGGATGTGTTAACCTCTGTAAGAGATATATATATGCCAGGCAAGATTGCCTAGTGCACAATTCAAGGTAAGTAAGGAATTTGTTTTTGTTTTTTCTCTACTAATAGTGTCTCTTTCATAGTTGTTCCCTTACCTGTACCAGATGCATTACTATTAAGCAGCAGTGTGTTCTCTATACCAATACCAACTCTCTGGCTATGATCTCTACCTATGGCAGGGTTTTATATGAAACACTCTGAGAACTTGTAGAAGAGTACTGAGACATTAGAAAGTCTCTCTGGAACTTGGTAGATGTTACAAACTCAAGATCTTAGAGTGGATAAAGAGAAAAAACCTTGTATTAGAGTTAACACAAGAGAACTCAATAGAGAACTTTGTACCGGATAGTCTACCTTATATACTAAATCCACATGGTCTGTGCTAGCTACTTCTAACCTACCCTAAACAGCCATGTGTTAGCCTTAAGGTCAATATGTGTTGTACATGCTGTATAACGTTATCCTTTTAGAACCTTTTACGTTCTTCCATACATCTTGTGACTTGTGACTGTGTCATTGGATGTGACTGTGTGATCTTGTCACTCTAACCCTAACCCTAAGTTCTAAAAATAGAAAAAATAGAAAATAAATCAAAAGGAAAATAAAAATAAATTAAGTTCACTACTTTTATCTTTGACAGTAGAGAGTTAGGAGAGGAACATAGCTTAATTAGTAAGGATCAGAAGTACAGTAGTGTTACGATTCAAAAGACTTAGAGTTGTCTTAAAAAAAGAATCTTGTATTAGATGACATAAGAGAACTTAATAGAGAACTCTGTACAAGACTGTCTACCTTATATATAAATACCTAATGGTCCATGCAAGCTATTTCTAGCCTACCCTAAATGACTATGTATATCACACGTTATATGACATCATCTCTTCCAGAATATTCTACATCTTTTCATATATTTTGTGACCTGTGACTGTGACTGTCACCTCATCTGATATGACTAATGTGTGACCAAGTGATGTTGTTGCTAACCCTAACCCTAAGTTTTAAAAATAGAAAAATGAAAATAAATCAAAAAGTAAATAAAAATGAGACTAAGAAAATAAGAAAAAACTAAGTCCACTTCTTGCAACCTTGACAAGTGGAGTAGAGATGGGGTTTAAAGGAGGATTTACTAAGTAGTAACAAGGAGAGTGAAAAAGATGATAGAGAAGATGAGAAGGGATTCAAGGAAGTTAAGGAGGGAACCCTATTGCTTGCTTGCTGCTAAAGTAATGGTTTTGTTTTTTGTATTATTTTGAATTTTATTTTCTTAGCTTGTTATATCTGACTGTGTGAGTAAGAAAATTAAGAGATTGAAATAAAAATAAAGTCTAAATTTTTAAAAAGAAAACTCCATAAAAAGTGTATAGAAGCTGGAGTTAAATGAAAAAGTGGATAGAATATAATAGGAAAATAATAAAAGAACTCCCATTAGAAGTATGCAAAGGTAGGGGACAAGTGCAACAGTGTGATTAGAACAAAGGAAGTGAACTGGGCTTGGTTGGATATATGATATGGAAATAAGATACCAAGTTAGTAGCATGAGTGAGCTTAGATGCAGGAATCCACTCTGATTTGTCTTTGGTATCTTCATACTCTAGCCAGATCACCTTGTACAGGAGCTTGTATGTCTATCGGCAATTGGTTTTGGAATCCACTATCTGAGAAATTTCATATTCAGGTTTCTTGTTGATTATAACTAGTATGGGGACCAGTTGTGTTCTCTCAGGAAAAGAGTTGGACATGGCAGGTTTGAGCATGGACATATGGAAAACTGGATGAACAGAGTGCATAGACTCTGGGAGATGGAGAGTAAATGATAGAGTATCAGGCTGGGCAATTATTTCATAGAGTCTAAGATATTTTTCAGAAAGCTTTTTTGAAGGCCAAGTGGTTCTAAAGAACTGAGTCTTAACAAAGACTTTGTTATCTACTTTGAAATCAGAAGTGGAGAAATGTTACATATTAGCAGATTTCTGATAATGTTATTAGGCCATGGAGATTTAAGCTTTAAGAGTACTTTGTAATTCATCAAGATCTACAGCAAAGTCATAGACTCAGAAGGAAGTAATATCACATTTAGGGTGAACAGTGATGTTTGGATGATATTTCTTATTAGCAAAGAACAGAGAAACACCAGTAGCACTTGGAGCATTGTTATAAGAGAACTCCACAAGAGGTAGGAGTTTGGACCAGTTGTCTTGCTAGTAATTATAATATGCACAGAGATATTGCTTGAGGGTCTGGTTCATATATTCAGTTTGTCCATCACTTTTAGGGTGATAGCCTGAAGTGAAATAAAGTTACATGTCTAGAGCAGTGTCTAAAAAACAGAAAAAATTTGACACAAACTCTGAGCCTCTATTGGAGGTGACATGGAAAGGAACACCATATTTGGAGAACACATGGAGAACAAATAGACATGCTAAGTCTGTAGACATAATGGTGTCATGGGCAGGGATAAAGATTGTCTGTTTGGTAAGCCAGTCAACTATGACCAAGATAGTGTCAAATCTAGAGGATGATGGGAGTTTCACAATAAAGTCCATAGAAATAGAATTCCATGGTTGTTTGGGGATAAGAAGTTATTTGAAAGATCTATAGGGCATGTGATATTGTAGCTTAGATTGCATACAAGTGACACAGGACTTGCAGAATTGTTGTACATCAGTGTGGAGACTAGGCCAGGAATATTTGCAGCAAACTAATTCCAGTGTTTTATTTTGACTGAAATTTCCAGTAAGAATGTGGTCATGATTATACTAGAAAACACATGTGTGGAAATTACTAGTGAATAGTACATAAATTCTGTTGTCAAAGAGAAGAAGATTGTTCAGGTCTGTAAACTATTGGCCATCTGTGGAGATATATCTTGTAGCAATTGGGTTACTAGAGAAAGTCAAAAGAATGTCTTGGTGTAGGGTGTCCAGATCAACAACTGTAGTTGTGCAGAGAGAAGAAAAGAGGAGGACAGTAGCTTGTATAGAGGCTACAAGTTGTTCTTGAGTAAAGATTGGTTTGAAGTTGTGAGGGTTGACTATGGTATAGCTAGTATTCTCCCCTTTAGAATAGATGCCCCACCATCTAGTGAGAGCATCCAGTTTGGTACCATGATGACCAGGACAGAACCTGATAACAAGATTAAACTGAGAGAACTACCCAGACCACTATACTTGCCTCTGAGTCAACACCTTGATAGTAGAAAAGTACTCAAGATTTTTATAATCTGTAACAATGTCAATGGAATAGACCAGACCTTTCAGATAGTGTTGCCAAATTTTGAAAGCTTCAAAAATAGCAAGTAATTCTTTATCATATGTGTTGTAGTTCAACTCTACTGCAGTAAAAGTACAGGAGTAAAAAACAAACAGATGAACTTCATTATCTTCATTAACAATAGAGAGAATTGCAGCAAGAGCATAGTCTGAGGCATCAGTTTCCATAATAAGTTGAGCATCAGGAATCTAATAAGTGAGAATAGGAACAGAGGTAAATGCTTTCTTAAGAGAGTTGAAAATATTATAACAGGAGGAGTTGAACTTCCAAGAAACATCCTTCTAGGTAAGATGTGTAAATAAAATGACAATATTCCAGTAGTTGAAGATGGACTGGTGATAGAAATTAGTGAAACCTAAAAAGGATTAAATATCCTTAACTTTCTTAGACTTCAGCCAGTCTTGAATAATCTTTACTTTGTTATCAGACATAGTGAGACCAGAAAGAAAAAGATGTATCTTAGATACTCTACTGACTCAGAGTAGAATTTGTATTTCTTTGCTTTAGCATAAAAACCAGTCTTGTGAAGATACTTGAGTACTTCTTTAACATACCAGTGATGTTTGTACATGTTATTTGAGTAGATAAGTATATCATTCAGATAGATCACAATACAGACATCCAAAAGGTCAGAAAAAAGGTTGTTCATGAATCGCTAGAAGGCCACAAGAGCATTGGTAAAACCGAAGAACATTATAGACTACTCAAATGATTTATAACATATTCTAAAAGTGGTCTTCCATTCATTACCATCAGCTATGTGAACCAAGTGGTAAGTATAGTAAAGATCTATCTTTGTATATACTCGAGCTTTGTGAGATGAATCCAGTAGATTAAAGATGAGCAGAAGTGAATAATGATTCTTTTTAGAGATACAGTTCAGATTGTGGAAGTTGATGCAGAGGTGTAGTGAACCATCTTTTTTCTTGATGAATAAGACCAGTGCATTATACAGAGAGAAAATTGGTCAGATGAAATCTGTGTTGAAATTTTCCTCAATGAATTCCTTGAGAGCCTCTTGTTCAGATGCTGAAAGAGAGTATATAAGACCAACTAGAGGTTGAGCATCTTCTTTCAGATTAATTTGAAGGTCATAAGAACAATGAGGAGTAAGTACTTCAGCTTTGGTTTTGCTGAAAATGTCAGTAAATTTGTAATGTTCAGAAGAGACATTGGAAAGATCAGGAGTCTCTGCAAGTTTTGCAAAGTTAGCCTGAATATTCAAAGAATAAAGATAAAGTTCAAAGTTGCTAGAGCCTGGGAGTTTTGATACATGCAAGAATGCTGCAGCACCAATAATAGTGATGTTATATCACTTAGAGATAGATACAGAGGTCTCAGATGTAGGTATAGAAACTATGGAATCCAATAATTGCAAAGAGGTGTCAAGAGATAACAGAGATGCCAATGGTGTGTTAGTCACAATACAAGAGAGAGCAATATTTTCCTGCAAAGATAGACAGAAGTTTATTGATCCATTTACCTAGTCAATTAGTGGATTGTATCAAGTGAGCCAGTTGTATCCAAAGACCAAAGAGTAGGAAAAATCAAGCAGAGTGATATAAAAGTCCAGAGTCATATAATTATCAGTGGGAAAAATTATGGGCATGTTAGCAATTTTGGAGATGGTGCTGTTTGATGAACCATCAAACAAGCAGAGAGCAACCAGAGGAGTTGTAGATGTCTTCAAGTGGTGAGTATCTACAAATTTCAAGTTTATAAAGCAATGAGTAGACCTGGAGTTGATGAGAGCTCAAAATGGAATTTTATCAAGATAATTCTGACCAAGGATCAAAGAAGAAGTAAGGGATACAAAGAGTAAATGCATTAAGTTGAATGGAACTCATTGTTACACAAGGAAGTTCAATATAGCCTTTAGCTGCTGAAACACCATGACCTTTCAGAGTGACTGTAGTCTACTTCTTGGGACAGGAGTCCAACTTGTGGTCTCCTGCTCTGCAATAGAGGCACAGGTTATTTTTGAGATACTTTTTGCACTTGTTGCTGGTCAACTTGCTATTTTTGGCCAACTTAGAGGAGAGATCTATCTATGGAGAATTAGATTGTTTCTTAGGAGCAGGAGATGACACATTGAAAGGAGATGATTTGATAGATGAAGCCATTAGAGATTTATTTACTTTGCCCTGAGAGGCTATAGAATTGCTAGCAGTAGAAGCCTTACCTTGCTTTTGGAAGTGAGACTCAAGAGCCTCTTTTTCTGCCTACCTAGTATAATAGTGTTTGCTATTGTATTTCTAGTAGTAATGATCAATAGTCATAGTTAAAGTGTACATATCCTGAAATGAGATAAGTTTACCTTATTTCTGGATAGAGAAGTGTTAGGGATGTGAGCTTTAGTTCCTCTTAAATTAAAATTAGGACCAGAAGTTTGATTAGTAGTAAGTGTATTTGCAATGTAACTGAGTATGTTAGCCAATTGCTCATTAGTATTATCACTGTAATAGGGTTTTGACTATGAGTGAGTAGAAGAATTAGGTCTATTAGTTGTTAGATTAGTAATAGAATTATTCTTTCAATTAGGATTATTGTTTATAAGGATGATACTTGGGCCAGGAACAGGCAAAACTGTCCAAGCAGGTTGAATAGTATGGGTTAGAGACCTTAAAGATAATCAGCCTCTTTGATAGATGTATCTTGAATATTATGGAATATTTGGTAGATATGCCTTAACGAGATTATCATTGAAATACAAAATTGTGTTGAAGAGTATCCCAAACAGTAGGACCAGAGTTGACCCTGAATGGGCTGATAAGTTACAGCAGGAGAAAGCCATTGGATTTTGAAGTGCAAAAAAGTTCTTTTTTACAGATGAAACTGCATAAGAAGCAACAACAGACTTGGGAGTCTGATAATACTGTTAGGCACAGTTTATACCAGGAGATGAAAGTCCACAGAGTATGTAACTCTATGAAAAGAGCTTAGTAATATAGACTTGTAAAACAATCTTGGCTTCAGCTTATGTACTGTGCCATTTGTCTACCATATGGTTGTAACTTCAGAAGAATGAATGAAGTTTGAGATAAAAGTGAGTACTGATTGGGTGTATTGCTGTTAAACACCAGAGATCAAGTTCAATAAGAGAAAATACTTGCAGTTTTCAGTGTATTGCACTGGGCAGAAGTTTCAGTGGTAAGACACTGATAGAAGCAAGATAGGAGAACTCTACCATGGAAGACTGAGTTTGATAGGAGTATCTCTGTCATAGAAGACTGAATATCTAGATTATTGCATCACTGCTGCAGGAACATGTTGCAAGAAGAGTAGCTATCACAGAGGTCAGACTTGTGTTGTAAGTATTGGAATGACAGCATCACCATGGGGATATATCTTCAGAATGAGTGGACTTAGCATATGATAATATCCTAGATGTCTACTTATATAATTGCTATGTCTGATTTTGGTAACACTTTGATAACTCTTGGATTTGAGATGTTAGGTATAGTTCACACCAAGATTGAAAGTTCACAAGATTGGTTGAAAGTCCACAAGATTGGCTTGAAGATGTGTAGACTTGTGGAATCTTGGCTTCAGCTTATGTATTGTGCCATCTGTCTACTGTGTGGTTGCAACTTCTGATAAAAAGAAAAAGTCTAAAATGAAAATGAGTACTAATGGGTATATCGCCATTAAACACTGGAAATCAAGTTCAATAAGAGTTATCTTCAACAATTATCAGACTAGTGAATTACAATATAACTACTAGTCTTATATACAAGGAGTGTCAAGTGTCAAGAACACAAGAAGTGGACTTAACTTTTCTTATTTTTATTTTTTCATTTTTATTTTATTTTTGATTTATTTTCACATTTTCTATTTTTAAACTCTAAGGTTAGGGTTAAAAGTGATTGGTCATACTGTCACATCAGTCACATCTAATGGTGTGGTTATGATATTGATCACGGAACTTAAGAAAAGGTTCTGAAACAAAGTGACGTCATACAATATGGATACCACATGTTGGCCTCATGCTTGACATATGGTCAGTTAGGGTAGGATGCACAGTAGCTAGCACGGACCATCTGTAGGAATATATAAGATAGACTACTTTGTAAAGAGCTTTCTATTGAGTTCTCTTATATAAACCCTATACAAGGTTCTTTCTTTTGACCAATTCTAAGGTCTTAAGTTTGTAACAAGAAGATAATATAGGAGATACTCAGGGTTTCAGTAGTATAGCTCCTATTGCACTGAGTAGAGGTTTTAGTTAAAACACTGATAGGAGTATAACTTTGCTATAGAAGACTGAGTCAAATAGGAGTATTCCCATTATAAAAGATAAAATATCCAGATAGTTACACTACCACCACAAAAATGTGTTGTGAGAAAGGTGGCTATTATAGAAGACAAGCTTTATATAGTAGATGTTGAGAAGGCAGTATTACCATGGAAATGTATTCTCCAGACAGGTAAACTTAGCATATAATAAGACTAGATAATATGAGACTAGAATAACATTGTTAAAGAAATATGTGTTTTTAATGATATTTTTCATGTAGCTGAAGTTGATAGAGATACTAGTGTTTTCTACTAAATAAGGAATACCAATGATCTTCAAGTAAGACTTGGATTGTGAGAGATGAGGGGTCAGGATATCATTTAATTCAAGACTATCAACATTCTTAATGTAGGATTCAATAGTAGAAAGATCAGAAGATAATACAACCTTGTTGGTGGTGATAATAAAGCTGTAATGGTCAGCTCAAACAAAATCAGCTATAATGTCTGATTTTAAGTTCTTTAGCTTCCTGTTGATGTTCAAAATGTGGTTATCTGCAGATAATATGATCTTTAAGATATTATTATTTCCTATCAAGACAATGATTTGTCTTTGTAATGGCCTCTTAGTAGCTATGTTAATATAAGGCTTAGTTTTATTCAAATCATTGATAGTTTTGTGAATTTCTACAATCTTTTTTGAAGAAAGGTTTGGAAAGTTTTATTTTATTTTTAACACTTCTTTGACACTCATTGAAGAAGCTTGGACATAGATGTACCTGTTTAAATTATTAGTGTTAAAAATAGGTATATTATCTTTCTTGCCATGAAAATTTGACTTCTTCAAAATTTTCTTGAATAGTTTAGGGAGAACAAGTAGAAAGAGTCTTCTCTAGTTTGGAGAAATTAACCTTAGAAGTAAAACTAGCCAATACTTTCTGCTAGTGAGATAAATTGGTATCATTAGTCTTTGGAATGTCCTAACCTGCTTTATATATGAAAGAAATGAGAGTCCAAGCAGCTTGTTCAAATATAGAGATACACAGAATATCTTTTTCTATCTTGTTCTTGAGTTTTCTATTTGTGGTAAAGTTAGCTATGTAGTAAAGAGAAGTTTTAATATTTTTAGTTTTGAAAGAAACTGATTCAACATTTCCAAAGATGGAGATGGGGACAGTATGACCATCTGTCATATACAAGTCCACCTGTCCGGAAAACTACATCCTTACGGTGATGCCACCTCTGAACCATACAAGCCCGCCTTCCACAGCGGCCACCTTTCTCGCAACATGTCTTATGGCGGTGCTGCAACCCTCCAGATATTCCGTCTTCCATGGCGGAGATACTTCTATTCAACTCAGTCTTCCATGACAGAGTTGCTCCTGTCAGTGTCTCAACACTGAAACCTCTGCTCGGGGCAATAGGGGTTTTACCACTGAAACCCCGAGCATCTCCTATACTATCACTTTGTATAAAAGACTAGTAGTTACACTGTAATTCACTAGTCTGATA
>Ga0157363_1007526_pt1 | contig 10308 bp, 11 predicted proteins | sample AttsexASBM1_FD_111477 | JGI IMG/M metagenome (GOLD analysis project Ga0157363, IMG submission 111477) | Fungus gardens microbial communities from leaf cutter ant in Ribeirão Preto, State of São Paulo, Brazil - Atta sexdens ASBM1 | ecosystem: Host-associated > Fungi > Mycelium > Unclassified ...
CCCGCACATATGCGGATAGCCCTCATTTTGGGCTTTCCAGCGCAACTTAGTTTGTGAAAATCGGTCCACTAGTTGTGAAGATACAAGCTGAATGAAGTTTGTGACACTGACACTTCAGTATTAACAGTAGCACTGAGTCTGACAAGCTCAATAATTTCTTATTTTAATATTGTCTTTATTTCCATGCTAATCCCATACAATTTTATACAGATATTGCAAAAATTAACTTCACAATAATCTACCTCACTGGAGTTGTTTAGAACTGGTTTGAGATAGGCTTCAACCAAGAAGACCAGGGTATACTGCAAGACTGGCTCTCTGACTGAAACATTTTTGTTGATGGATTATGTTGGCACTTTGGTTTTTTGGACCTCATTGGTAAAGTGGCTACCATGTTAGATAATCTCTGCATAAAGCCTGGCAATAAGATCTCTACTTACAATATGAATTTTATATACTATGTCTTCCAATGAAGTTGGGAGAATAGTGTTTTATGCCACTACTATTACCAGAGACTTCTCAATTGGATCCAAGATTCTATTTTCATCTGAGAACAAGATAAACCTATCTTATTTCAGAACATGTATGTTTTAGTAATAAGCATTGATCATTACTACTGGGAATGTGACTGTAAATGCCATTGTGCTAGATAGGTAGAAAAGAAGACCTTTAAGTCTCATTCCTGAAAGCAAGGTAAGGCTTTTTTTGCTGGCAATGCTATGGTCTTCTAGAACAAAGAAAATACATTTCTGGTGGCTTCATCTGCTAAATTATCTCCTTCCAATATATTGTCCACTACTTTCAAGAAACAATCTAATTCTCTACAGATGGACCTCTCTTCCAAGTTGGCCAACAATGGCAAGTTGACTAGCAATGAGTATAAGAAACATCTCAAAAACAATTTGTGCCTCTGTTGCAGTGCAAGGGACCATAAGTTGGACTCTTATTTCAAGAAGCAGACCACAGTTACTTCCAAAGACTACAGTACTTCAGCAGCTGTTTCTGAGAAACTCTCAGAAAAATAGAGAGCAATCTTCAGAACTTCACATAGACTGAGGATTATATTGAACTTCCCTGTGTAGCAATAAGTCTTATCTGATTCAATGCATCCACTCTTTCTGATCCTTACTCCCTCTGTGTCTTTCTTACTTCTTCCTTAATCCTTGGTTAGAATTATCTTAATAAAATCCTGTTCTGAGCTTTAGTTGATTCTGGGTCTACTTATTGTTTTGTAGACTTTAAATTTGTGGATACTTATCACTTGAAGACATCTGCAACCCCTCTAATTGCTCTCCACTTATTTAATGGTTCATCAAACAATACCATCTCCAAAATTGTTAACCTGCCCATAATATTCTCCACTGGTGATTATATAAATCTGGACTTCTATGTCACTCTGCTTGATTTTTCCTACTCTTTGGTCCTTAGATACAACTAGCTCACATGACACAATCTACTGATTGACTGGGTAAATGGGTCAATAAACTTCTGTCTATCTTTGCAGGAAAATTTTACTCTCTCTTGTATTGTGGCCAACATTCTATTAGTATCTCTGTCATCTCCTAACATTTCTCTGCAATTATCAGATTCTATAGTTTTCATACCTACACTTGAGATCTTCATGTCTATCTCTGAGTGTTCTAACATCACTATTATTAATGCTGCAGTGTTCATGTATGTATCAAAACTTTTGGGCTCTAGCAAGTTTCAACTCTGTCTTTATTCTTTGAACATTCAGGCTAACTCTGCAAAACTTGCAGAGGTTCCTGACCTTTCCAATATCCTCTCTGAGTATCATGAATTTGCTGATGTTTTTAGCAAAACTAAGATTGAAATCCTTGCTACTCATCGTCCTTATGACCTCCAAATCAATCTGGAAGGTGTTCAACCTCTGGTTGGCCCTATATACTCTCTTTTAGCATCCAAACAAGAGGTTCTAAAGGAATTCATTGAAGAAAACCTTAATATAGGTTTTATCCAACCAACCTCCTCTCTGCATGGTGCATTAATCTTATTCATCAAGAAGAAAGATGGTTCATTATACCTCTGTGTTGACTTCCACAGTCTTAACTGTATTTCTAAAAAGGATCACTATCCACTCCTACTTATCTCTGATCTACTAGACTCACCTCACAAAGCTTAAGTATATAAAAAGATAGATCTTTACTATGCTTACCACTTGGTGCACATAGCTAACAGTGATGAATGAAGGATTGCTTTTAGAACATGTTATGGATCATTCAAGTAGTCTGTAATACTCTTTAGTCTTACTGACGCTCTTATGGCTTTCCAGCAATTCATGAACAACCTTTTCTCCAATCTTTTGGATGTTTGTATTGTGATATATCTAGATGATATACTCATTCACTCAAATAACATGTACAAACATCACCAGAATGTTAAGAAAGTACTCAAGTGTCTCTGCAAGATTAATCTTTATACCAAAGCAGAGAAATGTGAATTTTACTCTGAGTTAGTAGAGTATCTAGGATACATCTTTTCTCCTTCTGGTCTTACCATGTCTGATAACAAAGTAAAGATTATTCAAGACTGGCTAGAGCCCAAGAAAGTCAAGGATATTCAATTCTTTTTAGATTTTGCTAAGTTTTATTGTTGGTTCATTTTCAATTACTTAGGTATTGTCATTCCATTGACATACCTCATTCAAAAGGACATTCCTTGGAAGTTTGATTTCTTCTGTTGTGATGCTTTCAACTTCTTCAAGAAGACATTCACCTTTTCTGATGCTCAACTTATTATGGAAACTGATGCTTCAGACTATGCTCTTGCTGCAATTCTTTCTATTGTAAATGAAAAAAATGAAGTTCATCCAGTCACTTTTTACTCCCATACTTTTACTGTGGCAGAGTTGAACTATGACATACATGATAAGGAATTACGGATCACAAAAATCTTGAGTACTTTTCTATTACTAAGGTATTGACCCAGAGGCAAGCACAGTGGTCTGAATACCTCTTTCAGTTCAATTTTGTTATCAGGTTCTGCCCTAGTTGTCTTGGTATCAAACCAGATGCTCTTACTAGACAGTGGGACATCTACCCTAAAGAAAGGAATACTAGTTATACTACAGTCAACCCTTACAACTTCAAACCAATCTTCACTCAAAAACAACTTACAGCCCTTATACAAGCTACTGTTCTTCTCTTTTCTTTCTTTTGCACAGCTATAGTTGTTGATCTAGATATTCTACACCAAGATATCCTTTTGGCTCTTTCTAGTGACCCAATTGCTATAAAACACATCTTTGCAGATGGCCAATGGTCTACAGACTCCAATGGTTTTCTCCATCTTGATAATAGAATCTATGTACTATCCACTAGTAATTTCTGTACATGTGTTCTCTAGTATAACTATGATCACATCCTTGCTGGCCACTTCAGTCAAAATAAAACACTAAAACTTGTTCACTGTAGATATTCCTGGCCTAGTCTCTGTGCTGATGTACAACAATTCTGCAAGTCTTGTATCACTTGTATGTAATCTAAGCCACAACATCACAAGCCCTATGAATCTCTCAAACAACTCCCTATTCCTGAACAACCATAGAATTATATTTCTATAGACTTTATCAAGAAACTTCCATCATCTTTTGGGTTTGACACTATCTTGGTCATGGTCAACTGGTTCACCAAGCAGATAATCTTTATTCTTGCCTATAATACCATTACATCTATGGACCTAGCACATCTGTTCATCCTTTATGTGCTTTCCAAACATAGCATCCCTTTTCATATCATCTCTAACAGAGGTTTGGAGTTTGTGTCAAACTTTTTCTATTCTTTAGGTACTACTCTGGATATGTGACTTCACTTCACTTCAGGTTGCCACTCTGAAAGTGATGGACAAACTGAACATACAAACCAGACTCTTAAGCAATACCTCTGTGTATATTGTAATTACTAGTAAGACAACTGGTCCAAACTTCTACCTCTTGTGGAGTTTGTTTATAACAATGCTCCAAGTGCTACTACTGGTGTCTCTCTATTCTTTGCTAATAAGGGATATCATCTGAACATTAATGTTCACTCTAAATATGATATTGCTTCCTTCTGAGCCCACAATTTTGCTGTAGATCTTGATGAATTACAGAGTATTCTTAAAGCTGAAATTTCTGCAGTCCAACAGTGTTATTAGAAATCCACTGATATGTGACATTCCCTCACACCTGATTTCAAAGTAGGTGACAAAGTCTTTGTCAAGGCTCAGTTCTTCAAAACCACTTGGCCTTCAAAAAAGCTCTCTGAAAAGTATCTCAGACTCTATGAAATTATTTTCTAGCCTGATATACTATTGTTCACCTTCTGCCTTCCAGAGTCTATGTACTCTGTCCATCCAGTTTTCCATATGTTTATACTCAAACCTACTATATCTAACTCTTTTCCTGAGAGAACACAACTGGTCCCTATACCAGTTATAATTGATAGAGAACTTAAGTATGAAATTTCTTGGATAGTGGACTCCAAAATTGATTGCCAATGGACATGCAAGTTCCTGTACAAGGTGATCTGGCTAGGGTATGAAGTCACCAAAGATGAATCTGAGTGGATCCCTGCATCTGAGCTCACCCATGCTGCTGACTTGATAACTGATTTCTATATCATATATTCCACCAAGCCTGGTCTACTCCTGTTGTCTTGATTATGCTGTTGTACTTGTCCCTTACCTCCATGCAATTTTAACAGTGATTATTATTATTATTTTTCTAGTATATTTTATTTGCTTGTTTTATTTAATCCTATCTCTATGTATTCTTTACAGGGTTTCTTTCCAAACTTTCAGACTTTAATTTTCATTTCTGTCTCCTAACCATATTAATTTATTACTCATATAGTATAGACATAACAAAAACCAAGATTAAAATTTAGAGTAATATACAAAACAAAACTATATTCTAGTAGAAGATAGATAATGGAGTTTCTTCTACTATCTCTCTCTGACCATCTTTGGATCCCTTCTCATTGTCTTTATCATCTTCCTCACTCTCTTTGTTGCTACCCTATAGATTCTCCTTCAAACTCCATCTCTAATTGACTTTAGCCTCAATCCTTGCTAATTGGGCCATATTCCTCTCCTGGCCCTTCACTAAGTCCTATAAGGACTTTCTAATATCCTAGTACTATTTAATGAGATCACAGAGTGTCCTTTCAATGGTACTTAAAATTCCACTATAGATAAAGATTATTGCTGGGGAATTAGTATTGGTGTGGGAGATATACTGTTGCTTGAGAGTGATACATCCAGTACATGCAAGAAAATAACTATGAGGATGAAAAAGATTAACAGAGATAAAAGAAACAAAAAATTTTGTACTCACTTTGAATTGTATACCAGGCAATCCTGCCTGGTGTGTACATATTTCTCACAGGAGTTATCTCTCCCATCTTGACTACAGTATTCCCATGGTACCTCCTTGGTTGCTTTCCTTTTATTTTTTTAGAGGGCCATTACCTTGTCTCATCTTCTGAGAAAATGTTGGTAATCTCCTTGTATTTAGATCCTGTGACCTAGAAAGTCTCAGTGCCCCTTAAAAGAGTGGTGTTCTTGGCCAAGACTTTGTTCTGGAGTTGCTTTAGATACTCCAACTGCTTCCTTTTTTCTTCTCTATGAGCCTCTACTTTTAAGCCTTTTCCTATGCCTTAGTCTTACCAATTCTTCTTACTTTTTGTACAGCTTGCTCTATACAGTGAGCTTTAGCTACCTCTTCTAGATGTGCTTGGAGCTATTTCTCCTCTTCATGCTATTGCTACATATCCTGGCATTACTGTTCAAGCATTTTTGCATAGATTTGGAATATATTGGAGGGCAAAGGCAAAGACATGATAATAACAGGGAAAAAAGCAAAACAATTTTCTCCCTGTTTATGTATTGTTAACCTAGGCACCATCATGGGTTCTTCAGATAAACTTAATAGAACTTCAAAAGCTCAGTTCTAAAAGGGAAATACTGTCATATGTCAAGTCCATCCATTTTAAAGACATATTTCTATGGTAATGCTGCTCTCTCAACATCTATGAAACAAGGCTGTCCTCTATAACAGCCATCCTTTTTACAACATATCTCTGTGACAATGATGCAACAATCTAGATATTCAGTCTTCCATGATAGAAATACTCCTATTAAACTTGGTCTTCCATAGTAGAGTTCCGCTATCTTACTTCTGTTAGTATTTCACTACTGAAACCTCTACTTGGGGCAATAGAGGTTATATACTGAAACCCTGAGTATCTTCTATATTTCTTACTTGTATATAAGACTAGTAGTTATACTGTAATTTGCTAGTCTGATAATCAACAAAGATACTTCTTATTGAACTTGATTTCTAGTGTTCAATGGCGATATACTAATGAGCACTCACTTCCATCTCAGACTTCATCCATTCATTTGAAGTTGTGACTATGCAGCAGACAGACAGTACAGTATATAAGCTGAAGTCAAGGTTGTTCTGACAAGTCCACATCACTAAGCTCTTTTCACAGAAGTTTTCATACTCTATGTATTTCTGAGCCAACTCTATAGACTTCTACCTCCTGGTGTGAACCATGCCTAACAGTTCATTAAGATACCTATAGTCCTGAACTATATGCTTCTTACTATCCTTTTTTCCCACAAAAAATACAGATGCTATTTGAGACAACTTTGAGAGTCTGTGTTATGGAATGCTTTGGACACTAACAAATTTTATTTTATTTTATTTTATTTTTCTGATTTTATATTAATTTTGTTTTGTTTTGTTTTTGATTTTGGACGATGAAGAGGCACATGACACTACAGTCATATGACAGGTCACATGATGTGACATCATAAGCCTAGAACATGGTGGAAGGATCTGGAAGATGATGTTAGGGCACATGTATACAACATGGTGGCTTTGAGTAGGAAATGAGGCGGACATGAGGTTGTAGCATAGACAATAGGGTAGGCTTAATTATTGGTAGCATGGACCAGGCATGTTTTGTATATATAGGACTCTAATTAAGTAGAGACTCCTTGTCGAGTTCTCTTGTGAACTTCCCACATTATATCCACTTAAGAGATTTACTCACTGTGTAGTCATTGGTCTTTGTGACTAGTGGTTGCCACAACAGTCTGATATACTCTTTCCTCAATTGTTCTTGGATAAATTTACATACCTCTTTTCTCTCCTCCCTTGATAACAAATATACCTCCTCCTTCTTTAGTAAAAACTCTTTCTTCATCTCAATTGCATGATTCTACACCTTCATTTTTGACATTCTCTCATTTTGCTTCTTTCCAAACACCTGAATCCACTTATAGAATTTTTCTGGTACTAACTTTTGTTTCCTCCTCTAACTTTGTTACTTTTTCTTCTTCATCCCATATCTCCCATTCCTCCACCACATTTTTTACCTCCATCATCCTCTCCTTTTTTGGCTTTTTCTTCTTTTTTTCTTCTTTCTTCTTCCACTCCTTTTTTTCTCATTTTTCCTCTTCCTTTTGTTTTTGTCACCCTGATTTTTCTTGTTTTGGTCTCCACTGCTTACCACACTTTTCTGGACATTTCATCATCTTTACTTTTTCTATTCTCTAGTCAATCTTAGGATTATGGCATGCAAGCTATAACATTCTTAAAATCACACTCCACTTTTATTCTCCAATTATGTCTATCTCCATTCTCTCCCTATGTTCCTGATAATAAATATTTACTTCCACTGTATTTTCTATTGGCCTCTCCTTATTGAATGTTCCATCCATATTCCTTATATAAATAGGTTTTTCCATTTTTTTTGAATTTAAACCCCTAATTTTACACAAACTCTGAAATTATCACCAGTCTCATAGCTCTACTATCCAATAATGCTTCTACTATTATCCTCTCCTGTGTATCTATTCTCTCTAGTCCTATCTTTACTATTACCTCTCTCAATGTCTCTTCTTCCTTTATCTTTCTTACATCTACTGATTTCCTCTTTTTCTTTTTTCTTTGCCCTTTTCTTTCTCAAAATAGTTTTTCTATCTTTCTCAGGTTCTTTTCAATCTGGAATACTAGCTTGTATTATATGATTAGCCAGTTCATAGAATCTATTATAAGAATCTAGTCAAGGACTACTAGATTTTCCTTCTTTTTTAAATTACTCACATTATTTACATTGTCCCTATATTCCATTCTCTTTTCTTGGCCTATTATTTTTTGATTCCTACAGTTCCATACAAGATGGCCAAACCCTCCACAACTATAACAATTTCTTTTCCTATTTACATCCATTACATAGGGTTTCCTTCTCATTCCTCCTCCTTGTCCCTGTTAATGATTCTAGACTACTACTGTGTTCATTCTTTTTACTTCTTTTATTGAAGTAGGCCTTGTTAGCACTCACTGCATCTCCTACCTCCTGGACCATATCTAGGATAGAGGCATTCTTGGTCAGAATCCCTCTTGATTGTTTTCTATTCTTTACAACCTCTGTCTCTGATTTCTATTCTCATTTTTACCCCTTGTCCTTTCTTTCTCCCTCTTGCTCTTCCTCCAATATCTGTATAGGTTAGTGGCACATTTGTACCACTGTTCTATGCTAGTTGGGGGCCTTTCTGTCTCTATTAACTTTCTCCTAATCATCCCATTCATATCTTTTTTGAATTTCTCCACTAATACTTTTCTTTATATCCACTGCTTCTAGTTGCTCTTTGAAATTTCTGTACAAATTCTTTCATTATCCTTCCTCCCTGTTCTATTCTCCTAAGCTCTGCTACTTTAACTGACTCTTCATCTCCTCTTCCAAATTTTTTTAATCCCAACAAAAATTTCTCTGCTGACTTGAATTCTACTTCTCTTGTTTCCAAATCTTCTAATAAATTCTTCTTTCATATATCTGCCAATCCTTCCTGCATATATGATAGTGTCTATTGTATTTGTTCTTCTACTATTACTCCTTTCATCTTCATTCTCAAATATAGTCTGCATGCTGTAATAAATCCTCCAACCTTCTCTGTTTCTCTGCTGAATACCAGTGGCTTGGCCACTTCTACATTGGACCTTGTGTTAGACTCTTCTGTTACTCCTTCTTCTTCTTCTTCTTCTTCTGCTAGCAGGGTCTGAATTTGTGCCTGTATTGCTGTCAACTGCTCCTGCTACTGTTTGATAATTTGGTAAAGGTTGTGTTGACTCATGGTATTGTTGTTGTTGTTATAGAATGAGGGAGAGTTGATGGGTGATAGTAATGATGATTGTGGTAGTAGTGTTGGTGGTAAAGATTTATAAAGGGATAGTAGAGAGGAGCCAGTGCTAAACTTGCTCTCAGAATTGTATTCTAAACTTGAAATAATCTCTATAAGTATTAGTAGGCCCTCTTCTTGTCCCATCTCACAATTTTACCAACTACTTCAACTACTAACTACTACCTTAAGGAAAATGTAAATGATTCTGACCTAAGAGAGTTGTTCTACTCTAGACAAGGTTTTAAGAACATCTGCCATTCTCCTGTATATACTGGTTACAAGGAAACCAACAACACAGAGCTGATAATGGAAAGAAATAAAGAGTATGTCCACAAAAGATGATACATCTAAAATGTACCAGTGGGCTTTGGTACAAACAAATAGTCAAACTTCCCTTGTTTAACTAGCATACTCCTTGAGCCTAGGATTTAGCTGTATCTTCTTGACTAAAGGACTGAGTTGTTCTTTAATTGAGGATGAAAATAGAGAGTAAGAAAAAGAAAAGATTCAGTATTGAATGGTTTCAAGAAAGATAATTGAGTTTTAATGCTATGACTTAAAGATTTTAGAGTGGGTCAATAAGAAGAACCTGTCATATGCAAGCTCACCTGTCCAGAAATTACATCACTATGGTGATATCATCTCCAAATTATACAAGCCTGCCTTCCACAGCAGCTACCTTTATTGCAACATGTCTTATGGTGGTGCTGCAACCCTCAGGGTGTTATGATCTTAGATCCTTAGGGTTGGATAAAAGAATAACTCTTGTATTAGAGAAACACAAGAGAACTCAATAGAGAGCTCTTTACAAAATAGTCTATCTTATATACTCCTACAGATGGTCTGTGCTAGGTACTGTGCACCCTACCCTAAATGACCATGTGTCTAGCATGAGGCCAACATGTGGTGTCCATGTTGTATGACGTTATTTTGTTCCAGAACTTTCTACTCCTTTCTTTCAAGTTCCATGATCTATGTTGTGACCACACCATCAGATGTGACAGTGTGACCAATCACTTCTAACCTTAACCCCAGAGTTCTAAAAATAGAAAAAATGAAAAATAAATCAAAAATAAAATAAAAGTGAGAAAGAAAATAAAAAGAAACTAAGTC
>Ga0157363_1007527_pt1 | contig 10308 bp, 1 predicted proteins | sample AttsexASBM1_FD_111477 | JGI IMG/M metagenome (GOLD analysis project Ga0157363, IMG submission 111477) | Fungus gardens microbial communities from leaf cutter ant in Ribeirão Preto, State of São Paulo, Brazil - Atta sexdens ASBM1 | ecosystem: Host-associated > Fungi > Mycelium > Unclassified ...
CGCACGCACGCACGCACGCACGCACGCACGCACGCACGCACGCGCGCACGCACGCACGCACGCGCGCGCACACACACACACACACACACACACACACACACACACACACACACACACACATATGTGTGTGCACGTGTGTGTATTAAATATTTCTTTAATTTCAATGAGATAGATATTGTACTTTACAAATATAAGTACCTAGGTACAGTACTCAAATGCTAGGTCCTTATAGGCGAAAATATCGACGGTATCTATACCTAGTATTTTTTTTTTACGGTACTTTTAAGTTTAGATACAAGATATTTTTATCTATATCAATGATATACCTATACATAGACTAAACAATTCCTATGTTTTTTAGTTTTAAGAGTTTAAGTCAGAAATTAATAGTTTTAAGTGACCGTTAGTGATCGTTGAGGTCATTATACAATAAAATTTTACACTATAAAAAATTCGACATCTTTGTGAAAAATTATTTTTTTCAAAAAACATTTTAAAGCTCAAAAGCCTATTTTAAAATATTTTATATTAAATTTTATATTAAACTTTGTCCAATGGTGTTTCATCAAACTGCAACGCTTCAAAATAAGACAAAAATATTGCAAAAAATATCAATTTTTAATTTTATGGAATTTAAGAATAAAATATCGTAAAAAAAAATTTGAACGCAAAAAAGTCTTATCTTTACACTTTAAAATGCCTAATTGAAAACTTGTTTACGATTTTTTTTATCAGGATATTTAACTTTTCATGAAAGAATCGCAAGTTTTTCCAAACTTTCGAAAAAAACGCAAGTGTTTCCAAACTTTTCGGTGGAGATGTATGTATTTATTTCTGCGCATAGAATAAAGCTATATATTTTATTATTATTTATTAAATATTATAATTGCAATATTATGATACACTGAAAAAAAATATAGAACTAAATATTTATTAAATATAAAGATATATTTATTTGATACAAAAAATGTTAATTTGATTTAATTATCATTTTTTTTACTGAACAAATATTTACTTACTGTAAGTAAATGTTTAGTTGGCAATATTGATTGGTTGGCTAAATATTTATTAAAATTAACTATATTTTTTTCTCAGTGTAATCAATGAAATGTGGATATCAAACTGATGCAATGTATATAATTAAAGTGATTTAAATTATATAGCACTTTTATTTCGTCAATTAATTTATTTAATAATATAAAATCACACAATCTTGTGCGCAATATTTGTAATCAGTTTATAAACTATATCGGGCTGCATTTAAATTTGGCAGCGCATAAACAAAAAAAATAATGCTTGAAGAGACAATGCTATAGAAACAACTATTCCAAATAATGTAGTAGCATTCTGTATTTTTCAGAATCATAATTTTTCGTAAGCATAAGAAGGAAGAATCAAGTGAAGCAAAGCACTGAATTCGCTGCCACTCTTCATTATTCTCACTGGCATACATATTTCACTCGACATCTCTCGTGCATCCCAACTCAAGTTCAAGATATTTCGATTAATGCTGCCGCTCAACGCAATTATCTTGCAGATTTGGAGCCGAGATCACTTCTTCTAACCGAGTTGTCAAACATCGATTTTAACTAAAATCTATAATTTACAGGATAACCACATAATCTAAATCGGGAGCGTTGATTCCGAGTGATTAAATCTCTTCTACATTCCGTTTACTGAGAAATTAATGATGCTCCCACATTCTAAATTAATCGTGGTAATGATTTATTTTTAACAATTTACATTGGTAACCAATGTAAATGAAATTTACAAACAATAATTATCATGATTGATTGAAAAATATTTATATTGAAAATTAAGTAAATATAATTAATATTTTTCCATTATCTTCGATAAAATAATATCGTACATTTCAAAGACTTTAGTATAACAAAAAATAAAATTAATTATAGATAAAATAAAAGATCAGATACAAAAATAATAAAAACGTTTGTATCTTATATTCCTTCATGATGTTATAATAGTACTATGAAAATAACTTTAATTAGAAGAGATGTCTCGAAGACATTTTTATGAGATGTGGAGAACTATTTAAAAAAAATTTTAATTATCTCTATGTATAATTTAAGCGCAAAGATTTTATTGCTTCTTCTTTAGACTAGCTCTAAAATTACCCTTACATTTAATTTGTCATTTACATTGATTTATGTCCAAGCTGTGGATTATACGAAGAATATTTATTTTAAAGAATTATAGTATTTGTCTTGTTATTCGTTCGCATCACTATCATTTCAAATTAAATAAATAAAGATAAATGGAAAAAAGTCTGAAATACTGAACCACAGAGCTGTTAATTTAGCTTAGAACACGCTGGGCAATTAAATCAAGTAGTTTTGTGATTTACTTTGAAAAAGATTTCACGCGCCGTTACCACTTTATCAAGATACTTCCTTCGGATACCGCGACCGATTAAACGCATTTAACGAGGCGTCGATAAAATACTTTCATAATGAGAAAGAGAAAAAAAGGAAAAAATTATCCATTTAATAGAATTGAAAAATAACTGAATACTGCAATCACGATACAATAATAAAAAGATCAAATCGGGTCATGGCTTCAAAATTGGAATCTTCTTCGCTCTTTCTACTTTCTGAACATAGTAAGCTTCTATTGACGCGCGCCAGAGAATTTTCAAATGCGTAACATTTCAAAATAAATAAATCATGTTTAAAATCATTTGTATCTAAAGTTTCGTTAATATTTCTGAAACGAACAATTCGGATTTGGAGCCAACTCTCGTCCAAAGTATGACTTTTGTTTGTAATTGCACAAGGCTAGCAGCTTTTGCACGTTCCAAGTTCCAAACAATGACATAACATATTTTATTATTTCGGTTTGCGCTTTATGAGAGAGAAATGAAATTGCTTCTAGAGATAATATTATTTTCAATAGAAATAAAATAAAGCTTCAATATTTAACAATAATATAAAGTAAAAATTACCTATGTGAGCCGTCACAAGATGTTTTTCCGTGAAAAAATTAATATATTTTCAATGGAATTACAGACATTTCGACAACATAATTGTGTAAAGCTCTTCAAATGTAAAACGCAGAATGGATTATAAATGTAAAATCGTCAAATTTTTAAAATAATTGAATAGAGATTACATATCACTTCAACTTTTTTAAAGAACATTGTTATCCTGTTCTCAATGATTTCATCATTGTTTGAGTATTAAATACTAGGGAGAACAGTCTTGTTATTAACGATTTATATGTAATCTCTGTTCAATTATTTTTAAAATTTGACAATTTTACATTTATAATCCGTTTCTGCGCTTTACATTTGAAGAGGACACAATTATGTTGTCGAAACGTCTGTAATTCATTGAAAATATAATTTTGTCACGGAAAAACATCTTGTGACGGCTCACATAGCCAATTTTTACTCTATATTAATATTATTTTCGTAATATTAACTAAAAATATATCCATTAAATTAATTATTATAAAACAAAATTTGTAATTTGGAATAATTTGTACATAGGTCATCAGATCTATCAAATGAATAAGTTTCTGAAACAATATTCGATGAAACATTAACATTACGTTGTTTTCTCAATCTATATGTCTTATATTATGATAGACTTACAATGTAATAATATAAATATTTGCAAACTTCATTTAAATGTCATCAAAAATGAGTTTGATTTATTTTGTAATTTTGTTGTGAATTATTACGCAAATGGTTCATATACATTTCATAAGAAATAGCTTAACATACCCGAAGTACTTTATGCAAGATAGTAAGCTGCATATGTTTATGCGGAATGTATATGGAAGTGATTCTCGTAATTGCTTCTTTGGGAAGTAATGCAAGCCCAAGATAGAAACCTTCGGTTTCATGTATCCTTTGAATTCCATGAAAGTTTTATAAAGCAAGTCATGAGAACGTGGATACAGGTGCGGTACAAATGCATATAATAGAAAAGAATCTGATATCACGTCGACAATCTGAGGAATATTGAGAAATGTCTTGCATATCGAAATGTGAATTATTCGTAAGCATTTCTAATCACTATTTTCTCGATTTCATTTAGAAAAAGATAAAATTTTGTTTTTATAATTATTTGCGTAGAAAAAGACGAAATTCTCATCGCAAAAAGATATACATATATAAATTCACACTAATTAAACAATACATTTTCTATATTAAAATTGAAAAAAAAAAATAAAATCACGAATTTATATAAAAAAATCTACAATTTCGAAATTTTATTATTTTTCTACAAAATTTTAAGAACAGTATATAGTATTCATTTGCGTGTGTCCTTTGAACTTTTAGATCTGATAAAATGTCAAATAGCTAGGGCTTCACACACGAATGATGATGAGATTCCTATACGACTTTATACAATCTTCTTGGTAATTTTATATTTAGTAATAGTGTCTCTCAATCAGCAAGATGGAATAAATTTGCATAGGCGTTATCCCGCTAGATTTATTCGCTTCACATAGTCGATTTACTAGATGATATTTAGTATATCGCAATAACTTCTATAATGAAGCAAAGAAAATGTCATTAAGAAATATGTTTTTTAGATACGTAGTGACTAATGATTTTTATTTAAATAATTTGAAATTATTTCTTGCTTAGCTTAAATTGAAAAAAAGTCTTCTTCACAATTTTCAGAAATTTAATTTTTTTAGCTTTATGTTTATAACTATTAAATATACATACATATTATATATATTAAATATATATATATATATATATAAGTACAAGTATGTACTCATATAAGAAATATACATGTAATTACTTATATAAAATTCTGCAAAAGGATTGTGTGTCACTTAAGTTGCAATATATAACTTTCGTTTGCTTTTAATAATTCACTAACAAAATGCAACAAAATGCTTTCTGAAGTAAACTTTTCCTATGACCGAAGGACTAATGCTTTTACGCGAAATATTCTCACATATATTCAGATGCAAACTCTTATGCGATGAACTAATCAAATTACACTTAAACATATTAAAAAAATTGATGATTGCTTTAACACACAAAATTAACTCTGTACTTTTTCGGCTATACATATATAAATTTTACAAACTTTATGAAATATTAATAATTCTATATTTTTCTAAGAATATTTAGATATTAAATGCAACAATGTTTCTTTTTATATTTTATATCTGAATAATGTATTACATGTACATATTACAAGTTATCATATAGAAATCATAAAGAACAATGTTTTTTTTTAATAAAGTGACGCTCTTATTAAAATTCTTGTGATGTATGCTATTAATAAATTATGCAACACGGAATTTCATAAATCAGAATTAATAATTTATTAATCAATATGCCACAAGAAAAATATTAGTAAAGCAGTTTGAGCATAAACTTACTTCTAATCTCTAAAGTATTTCTGAACTACAAGAAAAATTTATCATTATAACTGAGAGCTATCTATTTAAAACTTTCGTAGTATTTTTTGCTTTCCTGAACCATTCAACTTTTCAATACGATTTTCTACTTAATAAGCAATAAATCGATATATACTTATTTTTTTTAATAATTAAAATACAGTAGTATATAGAAAAATACGAATTTAATAATATTAATATGCAAAAAATTATTACAATGATGCTGCAATAGTATTATCACTCGTATTTTCTTTAAAAATGTTTTATTTTAATATATTGATGTGCATATTTCACGCATAATTTTACAAAAATAAAGTGAAGAAAAATTTTCCTATTAAATTAATTCTTATTTTCGTATAAATAAATTAAAAGCAACAATGATGTAATTCGATTTTGAGTTTACAAAAGCCAATTGCATTCTTGCCTGGTCGTAAAGGCTAAACTCCATTTAGTGATTGATTTCGCATCTCTCCTTTTAAATACGAATAAATTTGCTTACAAATGAATGAATCAACCAAATAAATTTCTTCGTAAATATATTTTATAACCTGTTTATATATAATAATATATTATATAATAACTATGATAAAAAATGCATAGAAAATTTTGATAAATTGGCATCATGATTAATTAGAGCGTTACATTAGTAAGTTTCTTTTTTTATGTCTATTTTATAATTTGTATATGTACAAAGAAATATTATTTTTTCAAATTATTTGAAAGATAATCTCACATCACATTTAAGAAATATATATGAAATATATATGAAAAAAAAATCTTAGTTTTAAAATTTTATAGTTATCAAATTATTTTCAATTGTAATGCACTCGCGTATTCAGAAATTTGTACAGATTTCGATGTGCGATGCTTCATATCAAGAAAAGTTAAAAGAATGATTGTATTTCTTTAAAAAAATTATATTGTACATTAAAAATATATTAAAATATAAAATAAATAAAATCCTTTCGCTTTTTTTGTGATATAATCATTAAGTAAAAGTCACTTACTAAACACGATGCTTATTAAAGATAATTGCAATTCTATTGTAAACGTATAGCTTTCATTCCGTTGCACGTTGTTGCATCATTGTGAAGCTACTAAATCTAACTAATCGCATTAAAAGACACAAGTGAGAACTACTTCCTTCCTAAATGTATTCCATCTAACTCTCTCTCCCCTCTCTCTCTCTCTCTGTCTCTCTTCTTGTACTTTCTCTAACAAATGCAGATACTTCGGAGGTTGCTGTAAACTTTACAAAACGTTTTATAAGTGCTCACGTTTCAGATGTAAAATACAGAATGTCAAAAACAGAATTTTGTATTTAACTAGATTTTATCATAGCTTAATTCTTCTTTGATAACTTTATTTGTAGGCATAATTTGTGTTATTTATAAATAACTAGTAGAAATATATACGTAAAATAATTCACATATGTAAAATGTGTCATGAATTCTATTCGAATTACATATATAGAAGATTATGGAAAACATCGAGTTACAATTTTTCTACTGTATCGCTAATAAGTAATCACATTAAGAATATCGATTTTCTTCAGAGGTGTTAAATATCTCATTAGATAATTTCTGTTATGTAGCGTAATCTAAGTATTACTTAATAGAATATAACATAAATTTTACAAAAAGAATTCATAAATTATCAATTTATCTTCATCAATTATGTTCGTCAAAGAAAAACCAATTTTATTAATTGTATCATGAAATCTGTAACTGAACGATTATTTTTCTAAACTATCTTGTATAATGAAACCTCGTTCTAATACAAGACGAAGTGTATTATTTTCTTAGCAGTCGTGCTAAACTTCGTGAAATAAAGATAAGCGGATAACAGTGAAGAAGACAAATCGTGCTTTCCATTCGTCCTTGTTAATAGCTAAAAAGCGTCAATCTAATCGTATTAAAAGATTAAACCGCAATGATTGCGATTGCGGTCCACCTTTTCCGGTTGCGTAGTGCTTGTCGCGCTTCCATTTGTTACTAGTCAGAAAAATCCAATATGGCAATATTGTCGATTGAAAGAACCTCGTGTCACATCTTTCGTTAAATAAGAAAAAAGGATGTGAAAGAGAACAAGAAATTGTGAAACAAGATTATTGATCCATAATGGTATAGAAAGTAGAGCAAAAAGGGATAGTAGGATGTGGTTTAACAGATGTTCATGTATCATCTGTTTATCAGAATGTTCTCTCAAAAGAAAGTATTGAAAGGATTTCCTACTATTTAAAGGATAATAAAGAGTAAAAAGAAAAAAAAGAGATTTTTAAAATCTTATGTTTTATAATGCTTTAATTGTCATGTAAATAATTATCATGTTAAATAACGACTCTTTGTCTCTATTTGGACGATAACTCTGTTTTTATTAATAATGATAGAATTAGTTTTATCGGATTTAACACATTCAGTTTTTTCAGTTTAACTTTATAATTTAATATAGTATTCAGAACCAACATTGCAACAGTATATATTTATAACAGTCAACCAATGATCAAGAATTGAATTTTAACTCGTTTTGCAGTCATTTGTAAATCCAACTGATCTTTAAATGACACATTTCATTTTCGGTCGACGTATTCAAGATCTTCATTTATCACTCATCGTATCTTTCTGATGGATTTTCGTGCACATAATGATCACTATCGTCACGATATGCTGCTTCATTCAAATACGAGGTGAAGAAACTTTATCGTGATCGAATTTATCCTTTTCTATTTCTTTATTTTTCCGCCAATTTTAATATATATGTATGTATAATACTATTTAATATATAATATAATAATAATAATTTTTAATGCAATTAACAATTTTTATTTTAAGCAGATAGATTCTTGAGTTGCATGTAATGCTTCGTCATTATGGAAGTTACAATTTAATGAGAAAGATACGCGATCAGTTTATCACTTACTGTTGAGCTTGGAAATGTATTTTATTATGTAGACATGAACAAAAACAATACGCGTATAAAATACACACACCACACACACACACACACACACACACACACACACACACACACACACACACACACACACACACACACACACACACGCGCGCGCTCTCTCTCTCTCTCTCTCTCTCATATTTACAAAACGTTGTATAATCCATGTTAGCGATTTGTGTAGCAAACAAGTTTGCCACTATATGCTGTAGGAATGTATGGCTCAATTATACCCGCTAATTAGTTCCGTTGGAACTTTAAGGATGCATTCAATCATGCGCCAGCATGTGCAATTATATTGTAATAACGCCAAAAGCACTTTTTATTTTCTAATAGATTTTGTATTTTCCACTAATAAGAAGCTGCATATAAATTGCAGAAAGACAGTTAATTTTCTCATTTCTCAAATGATAAGAAAAATTCCAAAAATTTATAGAAAGCATTCATATACCTTATAATTATGAAATAATTTTAATAAAACGACCATTTACTATATGCTTCAATATTTCAAATTTTTATATGGTAATTATTTAGATAATTGTAATTGTAATATATTATATTTTTTATCACATTAGAATTCTAAAAAATCTTATAAAAGCATCCAAATATCTAGTTTACGTAATGATACAAGATAATAAAAAACGACACAAATTTCAGTATGTCAGTCCAGTAGACCGAACTGTCGCGTATAGAAATCCAATTCACAGTATCGTTTTGTGGAGATCAGCGTGGATTTAAGAGACTAAAGATGGGTTTCGCTATTTCATGAAAGGTAACGGGCCTGCCTGGACTTCTCATCTTATTTTCTTTCTCTTCGTGTATCCACAGGATATATCGAAAATATTTGGATTGGAAATTGGTTATATATTGACTATACGATTCTGCCTTTTTGACTATATATTTTGACTATGTATCTGTTTAGCAATACGCGGATAAAAAAGATTTTAAAGATATAAAATCCATTTCAAATTCTATACGACACTTTTTCCTATAGCCTCTTTTTTAAAAAGTTTACACTTGTTAATGCTTCATCTTTTATATAATAATTACACTTCTATTTTTGTACATAAACATATGTATTGTGTGTGTGTGTGTGTGTGTGTGTGTGTGTGTGTGTGTGTTTTATATATATACAGGGTTCCAAAATTCATGGATCAAAATATCAAGAAAGTTTTTAAAAAATTAAGTAAAAAGATTATATATGTATATTTTTATTTTAAATAGTAGTTTTTGAGATATAATGATTTAAATATAATCAATTATAGATTATGTTTGAGTTATAAATGACAGCGTTTAAACAGTCCGTCCAAACATAATCCTAATTGACATATTTATATATCCTTATTATTTCACAAACTATTATTTAAAATAAAAATTTACTCTCTAAATCTGAATCAGTGGATAATTACTAATTACCCAATGGCATATTTTGCACTGATAATTAAAGTTCAAAAAAAAGGAAAAATTTTGAGTATTATATAACTAAAATACTTACACTTAATATTTACACATTAATTTCAATCTTCCAATACTATATACCATTAATTGAACTTAAACATTAAAACAAGATTTTTATTAGATCACAAAATAAAGATTAGCTAGGTTAGGGATCTTACATTTAATTCACTGATTACCAGTGGCATATTTGGCACTGATATCAGATTTAGAGAGTACTCTCTAAATAACTATTTCATTTAATTTTTTGAAAACTTTTTTACTATAGTTTGATTTGCAAATTTTGGAACACCCTACACACACACACACACACACACACACACACACACGCGCGCGCGCGCAAACGCATTCTTAAACGTTAAATTACAATTAGTTTTACACAAGGACAACATTCAGTATGACATACTTTTTCAGTATGACTACTACCCAATTTAACTTTGATTGTTTATAATTTTCATAAAAAACGTATTGTAACAATTTTTTTTAATCGAAACTCCAGAACTTAAGAAA
>Ga0157363_1007528_pt1 | contig 10307 bp, 2 predicted proteins | sample AttsexASBM1_FD_111477 | JGI IMG/M metagenome (GOLD analysis project Ga0157363, IMG submission 111477) | Fungus gardens microbial communities from leaf cutter ant in Ribeirão Preto, State of São Paulo, Brazil - Atta sexdens ASBM1 | ecosystem: Host-associated > Fungi > Mycelium > Unclassified ...
ATTTATCATATTGGATTATAGTAGGATAATATTTAAATCAAATTTAATACTCATCTGTTTTTTTTTAATATATCTAAAATGTATTTTGAATTTACTAATTTAATTTGTCAAAAATTCTGCAAAAAATTTTTGCTAAAAACGATTTAACACTCTAATTGTGTTTAGAGGATTAAATATAAAATGTCGCAAAATTTAATCTTTTTGTTGACAATATTATTATACTATAACAATTTTTAAAAAATGCTCGGTTTGAAAAAGAACACAGTTAGAAGGTTAAATGGTTTAAATAATTTAATCTGTTGTGGTTAATATACGTATATATATATTGAGTTAAATGCTTCTTGTATATTCAAGTATCAATTTTATTGCTTTAACTTAACTTGCAGTTAATTCACAAGACATACTCGAACAAAAAGTAAGTTAACTTCGTTTTCTATTCAGACAATGCTCTCGCTATTACAATTAAATTACAATACAATAAAAGAAACAATCTCATTTCCGACTAATTATTTCCTCCAGCATATTTTTAGCTAGTAATTGTGCGGAATTTTTAGACGCAACTCATTGAGGATGTCGTCCAATTTATTAATTAAATATTTAAATAATATTATTGAATATTATTACAGTCATAAATTTTTATTTTAAAAATAAATTATTTTTTATAAAAATTAAAATTGTTGCAATAATATAATTGATTTATATTTTCTTGTATATTTTAGAAATTTTATTCATTCATTCATAGAAATTCTAACACATATAATAGAAAGCTTATTCACAACACAATTTTTGAGTTGAAAAATTTTTTAATACCTTCTATTAATTTTATAATAAGAAACAGCATAAAAGAAAAATCAAAATGCAAAATTTTAGCAAAATTTTTAGCTAAGTTTCATAAATGTTATTCCAAACTTACGATATGTTAATAATGTTAATAATGTTCGCGATTTCTACTAGTTCTGTGAATAATCCCTTAACAAAACAGTTTAATCCATTGTGCGTAGGCAAACTGACCTCGGAATCTCTTCAAACACTTAATAGTGTTTCGCAACCTTCAAAAACAAACACTCAATCGAAATCACATTGCTAACGATCGATGGACAATGTGCACCGAACCCGAAGAATCGGCTCACGATTCGCACTATACGAATTTCGCGCATATTCTACCGTGACAATACAACGATATTACTTCGATCGATGGGACAGTTACTGACGTAATTGTATATCGAGTACACAATGAGTACACTGACCGATATCAATCAGAACGGAATTGTGCAATACAGAGTTATCTATCAGTTAGTCGAGATATCGACACCACTCGACCAAACCAGTATATGTTGGTTTAGATCTTGCTGTTGCCTCATTCCAGCAATACATTATCAATGTTCTGGGATTATTGACCTTCACACTGTAGAATACGGTACTATCTATTTTACTATATTGCTTTGTAACTTATGCTTCACATATACAAAGCGATATTTTTTATTCTTAATACGATGTATATTAAATATCTTGCTATGAGATAATATAATAAAATTATTTTAATTATTTAAAATTACTTATTTTAAAATTATTTTATATATATATATATTTAAATAATTAAGTGTTTTGCAGAGATATATTTTTATTGGGGATATTTAAAATTTCAAATCCAAAAATTTTTAATGCAAATTATATGTATAATAATTAATTATATATATAATTAATAATAAATTATTATTTTCAAATTTAATTAATCAAACACCTATGTAACTATAATACATTAATATTTATTATAATTAATAAAATATATTTAATTACGACAGATTATTAATAAAATATTATGTTTATTTTATTAATATTATTATGAGGTTATTAATTATTATTTTTTATTTTGCTTTATGCTATCTCAAAATTAGCTTTTAAGAAAAAAATATTGTGTGTACTGGCATTCAAATTGTAAAAAAAATTATATAATTCTATTATTCAAAAGAAAAAGTAATGCAAGATGATGCATATAATATTTCTAGACATGTTTCCGAAATATATGTATGTTTTTTTGTATACATGACAAAAATATTTTCGGATCAAATATCATTATTTGCGTAGACGTTATCTGACTTATGAGGATGGTAATGGCTTCGAGCAAGATTGCACTTGGCTAATAGCCTCTGGCATACTTCCACAGAATTTAAATTATTCGCGCTAGTTAAGGTATTCTCTATTTCCAGTTTCAACTTATTTCAACCATGAAATCAGGTCATCTAGGGATAATATTATTGGGAAAGTCAAGATCGATAAGTACAGAAATACAAAGAATTCTCGTAAGTCTTATTGTGTCATTGCGTTGTGCGCAATAGCAAGAATATCCAAGGTTTTATAACTGATTGTACAAAATAATATGATTTTAAAACATTTAATATTAATATTAATAATGATAAGTACATTACTCTTTTTTTACAAGATACAATATTTATCACTATATATGTGTGTGTGTGTGTGGGTATATTTAAAAAAAATTTATAACATTAAAATTAAAATATATTCAAATTTTATATACAGTCAAACAGCATATAATATTGCGAAGATATTTAAGAGCATTAAATCATTTTTTTTTTATATTCCTAGCATTTAAAGTTAGAAAATAATTTGCATTATCCAAAATATAATCCCAAGTGTTAGATAGCAGAGTAAAGCATAAGAGGTAAGATGTCTGATGAGCGAGGGTTGAGAGAACCCGCGCCACCTGTTGCCATGGCTACCGTTGGGAGACCACCGGGATTTGCGTCAGTTTTAAACTGTGGTAACGCAAACGATATATGTGTGTGTCCGTTTAGATCGATTATCCTATTGATTAAAATTCTACGTACATATTAAATTAGCGTTAGTATTTAATCACTATAATTGTTCAGAAATGATGTTACATATCTGTTTTGTAACATATTTTATCTTATTAGAATTTATTAAGCTTCGATGAAAATTGTCATTTTAGTTCTCTTCAACTATCAATATTAAATCTCATTTTAATTGCATTAAAAATTTAATAAAAATCTATTTTTAATTAAGTACAGAATATTATCTATTTGTGCATTTCGAATTAATTCGCAAAATATTATTTTAATTATTTTAATTATATTACATATAATCATATTATATTACTTATAATTATTTATAATTTAGAAATGCAACAGCATTTTGAAGAAGAAATATTGATTTCAAATGTGTTTATTATTAAAACAAAGTTTGATTTCTAGGACATTATGTATATTCTGTATTTCTACGAAACGACATTTCTATATAAGCGTATAGAGAACTTCATCGATGTAGTTATACATGAAAGTAGTATCAGTGACATAGCTCCGTGCATCCATAATGTCCGCCAGTTTTGTTCTAACAATCAACTGATATAACCATGTAATAACTACATAATACGATTATAGTGATTATATGATTGAAGTAAAGATACAAGTATGATCACACATAAACACATACACGCAGAGTCAATGAAGGATTACTTTATTACCTACAAGGATTATCACCTTATCGTTATTAGCAATTTCAGCTCTTCCTTGCGGATTCCAGTTTGTTCGGGCTAGTAATTATCTGTCAAGCTGAATGTCCGAAAAAAACGAAGTGACAGCTTGTTTAATTACATCACTTTACATTTTTCTTCAGCTTCCATGAAGTTTTCACGACTCGAATTTTCTCAGCGTATGAATAGGCGTAATCCACAATTCTGTTTCGATTGCAGGATTGCAATCAGAATACGATTGACAAAAATTGCATATAGTAATTAGCTTCGATTTATAAATAGTTTTTTGCAATTTATTGAAAAATATAGAAAATTACAATTGCATTCAAGTAAGAAGTAAAACATTATAATTTTAAATTATTATATTATTATATTAATATTAAATAGAAGTTGAGAAATATACAAATAAAATTGTAAACATGTTTTACTTATTATTATATGTTTTATATTCTTATGTCTATATTTCTTGGACACTTAGACTTAGAAAAAATATTTCTTTTTTTTTATTAGTCTTTACAAAATTTTTCATCAACTTTCGATCGTTTTTTACTTTTTTAATGAGCTAATTTATTTTATTCGACATTTGAGCTTAAAAATAATTTTATGCGATTCTAACTTTATTCACGAAAAAAAATAATGATGAGTTATTAAATTAACAATTAATTATTAAGAGCAGAACTTTTTTATATAAAAAAATTTGAACAAGAGAAACTAGTACGGTACAGTGATATAAATGTTGTACAGTAAAAAAACTTGTACACATAATATAGCGATATGAATAAAGAAACTCTTCATTAAGAGATTGCTTGAAAATTCTGAAATCTGTTTACAAAGTTTGCAAAGAAAATGTAATATAAGTCGCTGTTATCTTTGAAAGTTTGTATGAATTTGTGAAGTATCAAAAAATGCGGAAATGAACTAAAAATAGCAGTCGCGCTTTATGAACGAAACAATCTTATAATAGTAATTCTCTTAGTTCAGTCTGTGATATGTTACTTTACTTCGAATTTGGTTTGAAGATAATCCTCTTGCACATCAAAATAGAATTAAGAAGGTGGACATTACATACTTTGTATTTATGCTTCTTCTTAACTTCTTCATTATCTTTTCTTCTAAGTTCATTTCATTAAGCTCGCTGTACTCAACGCATTTATTGAAGTGAATAATATACACAACGCTTTTGATTTTTATTTTAGTTTCTATTCAATTTTATTTAATAATTAATTTTAATTAAATGCTGTTATAACTTTCAAAACGTTATTATCTATTTCTAAATTCAAGTAAATTCATACATATTCAAGTATCTATCTTAAACAGAATTATACAATTTGTTGTAATGATAAAATATTGTAGCCTTTTAAGCTTTACTTTTCTTTTACATTAAATTTTTCTCTACCTTGAATGCTTGATTTTCGAATTCTTGAAAAGCTAAATATTGTTACGGTTACTGCCATACATATGTATGAGAATTTTACATATTTCATATTGATTCTAGATTTACATCTTCCGTAATTGCTTGCGGGAATCTTTGCAAGTTAATGTTTATTGAAATGTCTGTAAACGGTTTACCATTGGTATTAATGTTATTTTTTAAAATATATTTACGAAAATTAACAGTTAATTTTAGAAACAATTAATTTCTAAATTTTGCACAGTAAATGAATAAAAAATGAGAAATATAATCTTAAAAGTGGCAGTATAATTATAATAAATTTAAAATTCTTTATAATTAAATTCTTTATAATTCTTTATAATTATTTATAATTTCTTGTTGTGATACTCTCGAGTTATTTTTTCAATATTTATAATGAACAAAAGCTTGTTTTTATTTCATTGAATTAGTAAATATTAAATTTTACAAAAGCATAATATGAATTACACAACTGTAAACAAGTTAAGCGTTTGTTTTATTATTTTACTGCGAGTGGATATGCTAAGCTTTATGAGAACATAATATACCGCTCCCTACAAGGTATACGGTACAGTGAAGGTGTGAAGGTTATAGCTATGAATAGGTTTAGTACTTGTATTACACTTTCAAAACGATAATGAGAAACATGTGTACGTGCACATAGTCAACTGCTCGACTTTTTCATTCTTATGTATTTATGAGTACGCGAGCTATATAACTATTATTTCTATGACGAGGATATGCATATTATTATAATACGTTTAACTAGTATCATTTCTATAATAAAACATATATTTAATATATCGTAGAGATATCGATAAAATTTTGCCAACTTATTTGTTTAAATATATTAAGAAAAAGAAGCATATTCCGTTTTATATTTCTGTTTTATATATAAATAAGTATTTCTCAGATATACGAAATAAAATGTGCACAATGATCTAAAATAAAAATACGTGTTACAATATTTTCTAGAAACTTTTTCAGATTATTTATTTATATCTTTATGTTTCTGAAGATAATGTCACAAATAGTTTCATATGATAACGTCTGTTTTTCTTGTTTGTGTTTTCTTATTCAAACTCGAAAGGTAGTTGAGAAGAAGATATGTAAACTTGAAACAAAGATTTCTTTAGTTGACGTAGTAACGCCTCAGCATGAATTTCTCTTGCATATCGAGCGCAAAATATATCTTTTTTTCCACTTGGATACACATTTACGTCTTTTCTGTGCCACAGATACGTAAAGCACGTCTAGAATGTATTGCAGGATATTTACATCCGTGGCAAGATTTACGCGAAAATTTAGGTAAATGCATATTCTCCCTTGCGGATGGCACCCTTTGACCCGAATCGGTAGTGGTAACACGCTTTTATGCGCGCCTTTATAGGAAATTCGTGCCATGCGTTCCACATCCGGATGCATATAATACCGCTGCAATTGCATATCAATTTGTAGCAGCGATCTTCTGTGACGTAACAATTCAGGAATAACGTATCCTTAATAATTGCGGTTATTAAGTAAAATATGGATAAAATTTTCATCACTTATGTCAAGAATAGAATACATTAGAGTTTATAAAAACTTAAGGGGATGCTGAAGAAACGATCGAACTTGATCAATGTTGATAGTACAGATTTTTTAAATTCTAAATAAAAAAAAATCGATAATAATGACATCTTTCATTCATTTCTTACATTATCATTCTTCTCGCTCAAAATATATACTCTGTCCTTATCTAATATATTACAACGCTATCTCTTACAAAATCAAATACTACTGTTAGATATAATTACAGCTTTGTTTATCACTCCAAGTCCTCGCTCAGCATTCGCATACATGTAATTTACAAATCGATATAAATCTTTCTTTTTAAGCTTTTAATCTTAGTTTTATAAACTCAGTATTGTTTGTACCCGTAAAATTCTGGGTACTGTACTGCCGTTTTGTCTATACGAGCTGTAAAACTTTTGTATTAAGGAAATATCTATATAATGTGAGAGCTCTACGAGTTGAAATGTATGTTTTTAATTTTTTTTTTTCGATTTTAATATAAAGTCCACTGCAGCACCTCCGAATTTTGTGTCTACTTTAATCCTATAAAAGGATTTTTGATTCCATTCAGTAAATTCGGAGATTTATATCAATCTGCAATGTCCTAACAATTTGATCACTCCAACACTTAAAGGGTATTGTGTTTCTATGAATTCTATGAATTCTTTATCTTTCTTTCAAATATTTTTAACAGAAAGTAAAAATAAATATAATTTTATATTAAAATATTAAAATAACAATTTATTCTACAAAGTGTTATATGAAGAGAATATATCGAGACTAAAATTTTGTTTTTTAGAAAAATAAATATTTTTGAAGAAGTTATATAGAATTAGCCATTGAAATATATTGATAGCACCAATTTATAATAAAAATATTGTTATTGCCGCGGAAAAGCAGAGTTCTAAAACTAATAAATACAATTTAGAATTCTCTAAATTATGTATATTTAACAATATTACAATTATAACACATCAAGAGGATAAAGGTTTACAAGATATAATCGCATGTAGTTAATTAATTAACAAAAGGCAATTCATTTTCAAACAGATATGCGTTCGTTTCGATTACTCGAGTAGATCAAATGCCAAATGTACACATCCTAACAAATGCATACATGTATGTATATGCATACGATATTTACATACGTTGGTATCACATTGTACATTTATAGGATACATTCCGCAAAAAGTGACCACTTTCTTTTTACAGCCTTGCCTTATATCTGTGCTTACAGAAAGGGATATTTCCGCGAGAAATTTCTTTGGTTCAAGATGCTTGTATTTTCTCTTTGTTTGAGATCTACTTATATACGACTATTATCGGAAAGTTCCAATTGATCCGCGCGCAAGTGGCACGTTCGGCTTTTAGTCGCGAAATAAAAATGAAGCAAATAGCCAGAAAAAAAACAAAAGAGATACCGAAGTAGAGCGATGGCTGTTTTTCTGCATTCGTTCTAAAATATAAACCTTCTTTTTTCGTTTAGGTCAATTAGTGAGAAACGTATATAGACGAGGTATAGATAAAGTAGTCTTAAATATTTATTTGTATTATCAAATATTGTCTATACCATTTCTAAGAGATTGTAAATTTAGTCGTTTGAGTAACATTGAATTTTATTGCTTATATAAATCAAGATGTTGATTTATAGGACAAATATTATTCTGCGAAAATAATGATAAAAATACTGATAAAATGATATTGTTTATTCAATTATTCATAGAAATACTGACATTTTAGAAATATTGATATATTCGTTTATACATCTTATAGATATAATGTTTTAAGACGATAAGATTGAAAACTTTCTTCGTTGAAAACGGATCATTGTTTATTCCTCGATGTAAGGATTCAAAGTTTATATCAGCCTTGACAGGAAGGGATCAAGTAATACTAGTAACAAGGTCTTTACTTAATCTAGCTTGTGAAAGAGGAACAAGGATAAAGAGATTATTTTCTCATAAATATTATGAAAAGGATAAAAGGAATTTGTTACAAAAAAAATGCAATAAGAAAATTTCGCAATATTTATTCAAGAAATATATTTTAAAGTATAATATATTATATGACTTAAAATTGCACAATATACATATGTTTAGACACTGTGCATTGCAAATGATCGTACAAAAAGTTACACTGAATTTCTCTTTAAATTTATTTCTTATTATATATTGTTAGTATTAATTTTCGCAAATATCAATTAATCACAATAGATATCGAATTAATAAAATTAGTAAAATTTATATTCTTTTCACGGAAAGCATTAAACCATTGGCAGAACTCAAATCATTTATTTCCTTCGATTGTTTCTCCGTTCGATTCCATTCTTGACGCAGGAATTTTCATTTTCTTTCTCACCCTAACTGAACCATTCCACAGATACGTGATCAAATCACATCCGTTTTTTCATCTCATGGAATACGATGAGTATTACTTTTATCACAAATCGAATTTAACGATCTTTTAATGAAATTATGTGGAGAAAACTATATCACATATATATGAGGAAGGTAATTGCAATTGAATTTGTTTTTATTGTATCACTTTAGGGCAGTTTAGAGTATATTAAGTTATATATATGTAATACATATACTTCTTACTAATTTATTCATAATATCTTCTCTTCTCTATTGCAGTAATGAGATTCTTCCAAAATGCCACATGGTAAATGAAACTCGGCTATAATCGTGTATTCACTGATAATGTTTGTTCTATGTAAATTGAAGAGGGAAAATACAAACCCTCCAGGGAATGAGGCAACTGTAATATACTAAGTTGCTCTCTTACAGTATATCTTGCATTAATTAAGTAAATATTTATTTTATGCATATCACCGATCTCAAGGGATTTATAGGGGAGACTGGGGACAAAAGTAAGTAACATTTTTTTTATATATGTATTAGCTGTCACTTCCTTTTTAGAGGTGATGAAAAAGTTATTTATGTTTTAAGAAACTCTCATTATTACTCTATTATTACATCTGTGTTTAAGTAATACATATTTTAAAAGATATATTGGTTTTTGGCAACTGTTTATGCTAATTGTTACTTTTATCCTGGGGGAAGGGGGGGGAGATCTAGAACGAAAGTAACACTTCTTATTTTCGAGAAAATACATTAAAAATATACTTTTACATAAGATAAGAGATACTTTTTTTATGTAAGATAATTGTTATAAATAAAATTTTTAACTTAAAAATCATAAATTATCTTCAGTAGGCAATAAAATAATTATAATAGAATCTCAAACAATTATCATTAATATCAAATAGCTTTATACTTTTTAATAATCATTTGCCTACGTATATAAAGAAAAAGATGTCGGCTCTTACTCTGAACAATTATGATACATATAGTTAGAATTACTTTTAGTGCATTTATAATGAGTTCTTACACTCTATACACTAAATCCACTTCTCTCCAGGATGGCTTATAAGGAAGGAATCTAAACAAATTAAGCATAATCAGTCATTTTTGTTTAAAAGATTATTGCTTTCTATTTTCTTTATCTTTCTCTGTCTTTTCATTCCTTGCGCTTATCTTTTTCTTTAACATGTTACTTTCGTCTCTAAACATTTTTTGACATAAAAGCATTATAATACTACGCAAGACTTGTCAAAACCTATTACCAGAATTTATAAATACATTTCATAAAAATGCACTAGCAAATAATTATATTGATACATACACTTTAATTACATATAAACATAAAAAATCCAAAACAGGAAATATTTACATGAATGATGCAAATACATAAATTTTGTATCTCCATGCGATTCTTCTACTAGTTAAAGGGAGATAATTAGTTAAAGGGAGATAACTAGTTAAAGGGAGA
>Ga0157363_1007529_pt1 | contig 10307 bp, 10 predicted proteins | sample AttsexASBM1_FD_111477 | JGI IMG/M metagenome (GOLD analysis project Ga0157363, IMG submission 111477) | Fungus gardens microbial communities from leaf cutter ant in Ribeirão Preto, State of São Paulo, Brazil - Atta sexdens ASBM1 | ecosystem: Host-associated > Fungi > Mycelium > Unclassified ...
CCTTGAGTAAGAAGTGAGGCAAGCATGAGGTTGAAGCATGGACTATAGGGCAGGTTTAATTATTAGTAGCACGGACCATGAACCATTTGTATAAATAGGACCTTAATTAAGAAGAGGCTCCTTATCAAGTTCTCTTGTGAATTCCCACTTGATAATCCTACTTTGAGATTTTACCACTTGTGTTGTCATTTATCATTTTGATAAGTGGTAGCTACAACATTATTGAGACTTCTAAGATGTTTTAGCAGATCTTGGATAATGAGGTGTGAACTATGTCTAATACTTATAACATTTAAAATAGGCTAGATGCAAAGTGCATACAGACCATGTACTAGAGATATATAAAGTAGACTTATTTATACTAGGAACTCTACTAAGTTTTCTTGTGTTAACTAATACAAGGTTGCTCTTTTGTTTCTATACTAGGACTTAGATTATAATATATCTTCTTTAAACCCTCTAAGTGTAAACTTCTGAGATATATAACTAGTGTGACTAGTGCAACTAGTAGAGGTATAGTATATAAGTGTTAGAGCAATTCACACTTGTTAGGGATATCTAAATATAGTATAGAAGATAGAATGGAAGATGTGATTTAGCAGATATGAAGGCAGAAGTGACTTAGAAGTTGTACTATATGGATAATGATCTTAGCTTCAATAGAAGACATTACATCTAGCTTAAATTTTGTTGTATGGTCATATTTCAGGAGAGAAAGGTTCAGATAGAACTTAGGACAAGTGTGGCACAAATCCAAGTTGATCATCAGACTAAAGAACTACACATGGTAGCTATCATTCTTAGATACAGAAAGTGTCTTTTCTAATAATACTACTACTATACATACTCTGGGTAGTTGGGCACTATAGAAGTTGTTATTAAAAACTCCATGAGATTGATGTGGAATGAAAAGGCTTTTGTTCTCAGATTGATAAGTGATTGGGATAGAGCATAATCTATACCAGAAGAAGGTGAAAGGGTGCAGATATCAGATGCAGTTGGATAGTATGTAATTGTTGCAAAGCATATGGTCCATGATCAGTAGTACTAATTAGGTAGTCAATGTAAAATTTTTCACATAGGTTGAACTACCACCAATATTACTTATCTTTTGTTGTTGCTCATACTTCTCCAGCTCTCCACTATAGCATTCACTATAGGTATGTGGTTACTAGTTGTCCACACTGCACCATGCTGCTGTGCATTCTGTTCCTTCCAACAGTAATAATGAGTTAAAGCCAAAGGTTATTTCACATTTATATTTCATGTATTCTAGATAATATATACTCACTCATCTGTCTTCCAAGAATATACTATGGGTCTCAGATATTGAGATGTGAACCTAATATCCATGCTAGTATTAGATTAACCTGACTCTATGCTATGAGAATGATATGTCATAGTCATACATTTTGATATCATAGTTCTAGTTCTTTCTACTATGTTCTAGACTAATGGCATCACATCATGTGACATAGTCACATGCCATATCACATGATATATCATTACTAAATCTAAAAGAAAACTAAATCAAAACTAAATCAAAAACAAAAGAAATAAAACTAAATTAAAATTGTTTGAGTCCAGGGACATATCATAACAAGAAGGATCTGGAACAATGACATTAGAGAGCATGGCTATGGTGTGGTGTCCTCATAATAGACACATGTAATAGTAAATTAAGGCCAGCATGGACCATCATGTAACTGTATAAATAGTGCGCCAATACAGTGAGGACTCTTTGTCAAGTTAGTACTTGAGTACAGCTTTTGAGTTGTCTTGACTTGTGGTTGCCACAACAACTTATGACTCAATCCATAGTCACTTACAGGCAAACAGATCATGAGGGAAATGTATAAATAGCAGTTGATAGTTGCACCTAGTCTGGCTACTTAGTCTGGCTACTTATGGACCTTTTGTTCCAATCACTGAACTTGAGGTTTTGTAACACACAGGCTCGAATTTCTGAGAATTAAGAGTCTCTCAAACAAACAATTAAACAGGTATGATCACAAGCAGATCACAAGCATCAGGCTGTAAATCATTTTATCGGAGGGTCGTACTCTAGTATTAGGTCCTTCCTATGTTGTAAACCCTATATTAACCCATGCACGCATCGAATCCCCGAACAGGATTGTGATCCACAAAATTCTGGAAAAAGAGCTCAGATATGAAGTTGGAACTTTTCAAGTCTATGTTCCTCACAAAAATCCAAGGCAAGCCAAAGAAGCCGATATGACGTTTGTTGCGAGATGCCCCAATGTGTTCACCATTGGTAAAATTGCAGCTGTTGACACGGACAGCGCAAGATACCGGAAAGCACTAGTGTGGCCTCGAGTAAGTAGCTTACACGTTTGGAACCTAGGGCTTACTTGATTACAGCGGCACTTTCAGCACTTCGGGACTGTAGAATGTCGACAGCATAAGCCCCACATGGCGTCAAAACAATATCGACCTAAACGATGTGAATGAGGTGGCCTTCAGCGAGGTATCCAAAATACTCACTGCAACTCCGGTGAAGAAGAGACAGATGAGGTTGAGAGCCAATCCACAAGTTCCAGAGATGTATCTAGTTACTACTGCAGAGAGAATCACTGCAACGGGAAGGAATGCGCCGAACAAGGTAGCACGGAGTCTATCCTCAGGGTACCAGAGTCCTCTCTTTCTCTGGGAACGGATAATAACAATATCTGAAATCCATCCCGACAGTGGTGCACCAACTAACACATCAGAGTGAGTCCTACCGACTACATCGTAAGTGCGTGGTTGATTAACATACTGGCATTACCGATGCCACATGGCAAAAAGCAGGCCCCAATGATAGCCTCGTTTGTAATTCCATATTTTCTTCCCTGTCTCAAGATGAGTAAAGTATATTTCCCAACATCTTAAGACCTACGATAGTGTACGCAAGAGGCACAAGTAATACTAAGTAATCGAATTGGTCCGTAGTGGACAAAACCAAAGAAGCGATGACTCACCAAAATCGCATTGAAGTGTCAAGAAGCTTCCAAGTGACTGAGTTGATCAGTATACCAGCTCGTGAGAGAGTAGGCATGAAGCATCGACACCTACCACAGCAAGAATTGACGGACTGCGGAGCATATCCAGTTGCGAAAAGGGGTTAAGAATCACAGGCCACCATCTGGGACAAACACCACCCTCGCGCACGACTCTATCGGCTCCACGGGAGTCTGGGTGACTAGTTTCAGGAAAGTACGACAGGATGCATAGGAATGTTGCAAATGCAAATGCAGCCAAAGAAAAATGGAGAATTCGCCATGAGAAATGATAGGCAACAAATCCTGTAGTTCCACCTCTCAATAGGCCTACAACGCTCAACCATACACTCAACACTCACCCCCAATCATTGGAGCTAAAGCCAGTCCTAGCAGCGTCACCTTAAGGAGAGGAGATATAATAAAGAGATAACCCTGATACAAACGTTGGGCTTACCCCATAATAGCTACCCATTGCACGCCCTCGTTCTTCCAGTCGATAAATGTCACCAATGACACCGAAGCCAACTGATGTCCCAGGGGAGGCTCCCATGGCTTGAATGAACCTGAATATCAACAACTGCTGCACATTTTGGGCCCAGCCTACACCAACGGACCCTATGATCATCACGGGAAGTGAGTAAAGGTACGCAGGTCGCCGCCCATCTACAAAGTAGGTAAGCTTCAGGCTACTTGCTTAGAATAATGATGAATTCACAGAAGGTCGCATAAGCAGAGCCCACGAGGGAGCCAAAGGCCGCAGCGAGAATATAGATACTAACAGCCCAACTGCGAAAAGGAGAGATAAATTAGTATATTATAGAAACTTTCACGATTGGAGGTGTGTCATACATTACAGATTCTCCAGTGGTGCCAAGTTCTTTCGCGATCTGGGGTATTGATGGGATGAATGTACCAGAGGTGAAAACTGGTGAAACAATATCGAGAGAGTCGATAGGGAGCGGTGAAGAACTCACAAGGAACCAAACCTCCCCAGGAAACGATCGCTACAATGAGCTTTTTCTCTTCCGGTGAGAACCGATCGTATAGGAGGTCCACCTTGCTAGTGTCATTCTCAAGCAACGGCGTCCTTTCATCCATGCTAGACATTTCTGTGAACAGGAGTGATGGAACGAGTCAAGGTTTGTTTTCAAAAACCGAGGTGAAGATGCGAAAAAAAAACGACGGGAAACCTCAGAGACGATGGGACGGAGGAGATAATGTTGCTTCTCACCTCTTCCGAGCGTACACTCCCAAGCGGGAGCAGAGAGACTTCGACTTAGACATGCCAAATTTCAACTATTTTAGACTATTAGTGTAACCGAGGAGCCTCTCGAAAGTGATGCGAACAGTAGAACAAGACACACCGCCACCTTTGCGCTGGCCCGATTACGGGATGCTTTTTTGGGGGGTGGATAAATAGGAAAACGGCGCTTCCCTTGACATGCCCGTAGTTCTACACATCTGTGGCGTTCTTGGCTACTGTTTACGCTGCTAAGTTTGATCGAACTCGGTTCAGAAACATTGGTCAACTTGATGACAGCACATTGATTTTCCATTGATTTTCCACGTTCTAACGACTCAACAACTACTCGACAACTTAACAACGCAAACATATTACTAATGAATGTACTTTTGGAAACTCCGGGAAACTCCACTTCAATTTCTTATTTTTTGGGACCTTGAATCGTTCCAGACATATCCTGCAACTGTATAGTACAGCCGGATAAAAATACGTGAACTCTAGAACCATTCTAGAACCATTGAAGGAGAAAGGAAAGTGTATGTAACCATATTAAACGAGATTATCATATAAAAACGGAGCGTAACGAGAGACAAAATATTCCATCAGGCCGGAATGGAACATACAACCCTTCTACATACAACCCTTCTACACAAGAACCCCGATCTGACAAATAGAGCGAGTGCCAGGAGCACTGGTGGCATAGAGGAAGGAGAACAACAGGTAGATGCTATGACGTAAGTGCTTTTTTCGAGTCGACCAAATCATTTAGGTGTTGATTTCGCTTTTGTGCCTTCTCAAGCTGTGCTTGAAGATTCCTAAAAATTGTGAGTATACAGAAACAATGATCACAAAAGAAGAACACTAAACACTCACTTCACATTCGCTTCCAATTCCGCAACCCTCTCTTTACTCCCCTGCCTCTCTCTCTTCACTCTCTCCTCCGCTGCCTTCAACCTCGCCTCATACTCCTTCACTCTCGCATCCCATTTCGCATCCACCTGTACAGTCTTTTGATTCATCGCTGCAATTTTCTCCTCTGTCGCCAACAATTGATTCTGCGCATTGTTAAGTCGACGCTCGGCATTCGTCGCACGAGTCGTGAGAGACCGAAGTTCACTGGAAGTTGAAATATCCGAAGAATTCGTAAATCGTTTGAGAGAGGTTAATTGAGATTGAAGATCTTGATTCGTGTTCTGATTTAATAACATTCAGAAGTGAATATTTCGATTCGGAAAAGAAAACGAAAAAAAGACCTTTAAAGCTTCCAACTCTCCTTCTTTCGCCGCAAACTTCCGCCTCCACTGACTCTTTGTATCCCCATAACTCTGAACACTACTCTCGAATTTATCAATCTGCTTCCACCTCGTATCAAGCTGCTTCCTTATTTCATTCAACTTGTCCAGGTATTTCGTTTCAGCCTCTTTACATTTCTTATCAAAATCGAGTTGGATTTGTGAAAGTGCTTTGAGACGAGTGATAAGATTATCATGGAAGACACTAAAATTCGTGAAGGGTTTCGTTTCGCCTGAGCCACCTTTCTTCTAGTGTACCAAGTGAGTGGACACCAAGAAAAACCAGTAAAAGAAAACTTACAGGAGTCTTATCCACGCCCAAAATCTTATCCAAATACTGGTAAATCGTCAATAATAACGTATTCCTCTCCGTCAACTGATCCCTATACATCCCCTCCTGATTCTGCAAGCTCCTTTGATCTTTCCCAGTCCTCACTTCCAGCTCTTCCACTCTCCCCTTCAACTCTTCACATTCTGTTTCTCTCTTCCTCAATTCTCCTTGTACAGTATCCAATCTCTCAGAAATATTTAACCTCGCTTGCGTCTGTTGTGATAATTGCGTTGATAGTTCTCGAGTTTGTGAATGAAGTGTATCAACAAGATCGTCTTTTTCCTGGATCTTCGACTCCCGCAAAATCAGTTCTGCGCGGGTGCGTGAAAGCTCGTCTTCGAGCCTTTCAGTGTCTCGTTTCAGGCGATCCATTTCGAGTTGGAGACTAAACCTCGTGGAAGTGTCAACTTCCCCTCTCCTCTTACTCTCTTTTTCGGACCCTTCCAATGCTTTCTGAACCTCAGCCAAATCGTGCTGACGCTGTTCTAATAACGCTTGTACGCTTGTCAAATCAGATAAAACAGACTGAAGTGCAGAATCTTTAGCCTCAAGCGATCGATGGGATTTTCGTAGCTCATCTTCTTGTTTACTAATTAGATCTTCGATGGTACGAGTATGTGATTTGAGTGCACGTTCGAATTCAGATTGGAGATCGGAGTGTTGGCGGGAGAGGGTGTCGTGTCGGAGTCGGTGATCATGGAGTTCGCGGTGGCATTGTTCATAGATATCGGTGGTTTCTTGGAGCTCAACGCGAACTTGACTGAGTTTCTGAGAAAAGGTGTGTCAGCTCGATGGGAATTTAAGAAGTTGCAGACACCGACATACGGACCTCTTTGAGTGCACTATTCAATGCTTCTAACCTCTCCCTCTCGGCGCCTTCATCCTCCCTCAGCCTCTGCATCTCCTCCTTGATCTTATCATTCTCATCCTCAAGAACATAAATTTCTTCTCCCAACTTGTCGATTGTAGTTCTCATAGCTTCGATCTGAGCATCCTTGGTCTCGGCTTGAAGTTCGAGATTACTGAGAGCAGATTCAAACTCGACGCGAAGTTCGTGTTGTCGAAGTTCGTGTTCATCAAGAGCGAGTTTGATATCCCGCAGTTCAGCCTCTCGTTCAGAAAGAACCTAAAATGGTAAAAAGTGAGTTAGGGCAAAAAGAGGAGAAGGTCAACATTTACATCTTTCAGTTCTTCAACTTGCATCCTCGCTTCCTCAACCTCACCTCTCCACTCATCCTCTACAACCTCAACAATTCTCTTATGCTCCGCAACCAACTCCTCAATCTCGGCATTTTTCTGCTCACACTCATCTTCCTTCTGCTGCACCTCGATCAACAATGCAGCAACTCTATCTTTCATATTATTGAGGTCATCTTCGACTTGTTCCCTCCCTTCCCTTTCCTCGAGTATCATTGCACGGGATTCACTCCGTTCGTTATTGTCCCCAGCACGTCTTGCGTGAAGTTCTTCAATTTCGAGTTTCAACGACTCGACAGCATCGAGTAAATCTTCACGTTCGTCGTCCTTTTCTGATATAAGTGCGACATGGTCTTGGAGACGATCTCGGAGGTCGGTGTTTTCGTCTTCGAGATCGTGCACACGCTGGAGATGCGAACGAAAAGTGTTCTCGGGGTGGGAAGAGGAAGAGGAAGGATTGCTTTCGACAAGATCTTTGAGTCTCTCGATTTCATCCATATTGTCTTGTAATAATTCTCGCATACTTTCGATCTCTTCTACCAATTGCACATTGTGTGCTTCCAATTCTCGTACAACATCTTCACTTTCTTCGCCTTGATGCGCTCTCTGTCTCCGTAATTCGTGAATCTCTCTTTCACGTTCTTCTAGCCTCCCTTCGAGCTCTTCACGTTCGTGGTCTTGAAGACGAGATGAGGCACGATTGTGCTCTTGTTGAGATTCGAGTTCTTTTTCAAGCTGCGAGACGAGTTTTTTGAACTTTTTGATTTCCATATTGCGCTGCTGGACCTCGATTTTGAGGTTGATGTTCTGTTTGAGTGCGGCATCAATTTGATCAGGCGCGAGTTGGGCGAGACGTTCTTCGAGGAAGTGGACACGGAGTTTGACATTGAAGTTTTCTTTCTTGAGGTTGTCGATATGCTAGTATAGGATTCAATTCGAGGATTCCATGTGGGGAGGGGTTCAGAGTAGCTGCACCTTTTCTTGATCCCGGAGTGTCAATGTTACGCCCTTATTTGCAGTAGTGGTAGGTCGTACACCACCTTTCTTCCTCGGGGTCTGGACATCTTCTCCATACCTCTTCTTGTCTGCCGCGGGCGTATCTAGCAAGTCTCCGCCATCTTCGTCATCACCATCTGTACCTCTTGTAGACGAAACACCCAGTCTCGAGGGGAATCCCCCACCAATGTCAGTCTTTCGTCTGGACGTAAGAGCTGACGAAGAACCAGGTGGAGAGGGAGTGGCAATTGGTACAGAGGATTGTGCCGTCGTGCGTGAAGAGGCAGAAGGAATCCGGAGATGTCGTCCTGGAGTAGAAAAACCCGATGCAAGAGAGCCCAAAGAGACTTCAGGGTGTGTACCTGAAGAGGTGTTTGAGGGGTCAGTAGCGTGGGATGCTAGTGCCGCCGACATTCAGGCAAAAAGGCACTCCTGGCCAGGACCCTATGTTCCATTGCTGTGTCAATCAGTTTGAAGTCGGCGAGACAATAACATACGGACTTGGTTGTTATGTTATGTTGCTATGTTTTCGATCAACTGAGTGAACCAACAAGAGGTCCCGTGACGATATTTCACGTGATATACTGTTTAAGTCTAGGAATAGTCTGGTATTTTTTATCCTATTCGCTCAATCATCCAAAGCATAGTTGGGGGAAACATTGGTGGCATCGTCATAGTCGAGGACAGTTGTCTTACAGCAACCTGTCCGCATAAGAGTCAGCATCCCAGCCACCATTGACAAAAAAGAAAGACGCACGCGGGTGTATTGGGGATGTTCAGTGGGCATAACCCATCCCCAATATCCATGTTCTGACTCGATCCTGTTGTGCAATCCGTCAACGAGTAACTACAGTAGAAAGACAGAAGAGATATACGTATAGACATCATCACCATGCTGTGGCTGTCTCCGTACTGCCCACCGCTGATTCACAGGCAACTCGTCATGTGGATCCACCTCCCAGACATCTGGCACTACCATCCCACCAACACGACTGCCACCAGTACCCAACACATCACCAACACTATTCAAGACCGCAGCAACTCTTCCTTCGATGGCAATAACACGTCCGCGATCTCTTCCAACTGTGATATGATAACTATCCCCTCTAGGCCCACCAACATGGCGCAACATGAACGACGTGTTAGGGCTCAGTGGTACACCCAGAGGTTGACCATAGACACCCTTCGGATCAAAAGAGGCATCTTCCACAATGTTTCTACCGACAAGTTGCAGTGAAGGGACTGTTCGGATGGTGTAAATTCCTGTGGAGAGGAGCTCTACAAATTGCTCGTATTCAATTGTTTCTTTGACTCGTGCAGGTTGGATAATCCCATGGTGTTCTTCAATTATCTCTTCCGACATTGTGAGCAGGGAATGTCAAGAAAGAGTCAGTCCAACTGAACGGTTTGATTGCATGTATTCAAGGCTTAACTTATTTCGCTTCCCGTGACTGACAAGGTCATCTTCCCAGGCTTTCTTAGAAGTCTCATTACATAATGAGGTGGGCAAATTCTTATACTACAGGCTAAATATTGACTTACATACCCATAGTGTGTTTACTATGCTCTAGATATTTTCTTTGATATACAGTCTTGTTCTGAGTATTCTAGATCTCTACTGTATGTAAAAACAAAAATAGTATTGGTTTGGAGATATCTGTTAGTCTTGGAAGTTCAAAGGCCTCGGTACTCAGTATCTAATGGCAATAGCTTTTTTCTAATAGTATACAACATAAAGATGTAAAAAATATAATCACTTTGAATATAGTGTAATTTTCTGAACATCCTTGTTTCATTGTAATATTTTCTTCTTCTTTAAATCTCAACAATTTTATGTTCTATACTCCACTTTTCTATGTTTTGTTGTTTATTAATTTCATTCCAAAACTTAAATCCAAACACTATCCATGTCTGTGTCAGAGTTCAAGACAGTGGACTCTAACTATTTTCTTTTTTCTTTTTTTCTTTTCTCATTTGTTATTTTCTTCTCTTTTATTTTTATCTTTGGGGACTTAGAATTAGGGTTAATGTGACATCACCATCACACCGTCACATATCAGTCATGTGACACAGCCACAGACACATGTCACATGGAAAAGCATAGAAGGTTCTGGAAGGATGATTGTCAAGATCGTTGACGGTGGACTTTATTTTATTTTTCCTTTTCATTTTTATTTTACTTTTCTTTTCTTTTTCTTTTAATTTTCTATTTTTAGAACAACTCAGGTTAGGGGTTATCAGTCACG
>Ga0157363_1007531_pt1 | contig 10305 bp, 2 predicted proteins | sample AttsexASBM1_FD_111477 | JGI IMG/M metagenome (GOLD analysis project Ga0157363, IMG submission 111477) | Fungus gardens microbial communities from leaf cutter ant in Ribeirão Preto, State of São Paulo, Brazil - Atta sexdens ASBM1 | ecosystem: Host-associated > Fungi > Mycelium > Unclassified ...
AGGAGTTTTTGCAATAACGTGAATCCAGATACGACGAATGCTAAAGTCACGTTATCCTTTTCTTAAGTAGTTATTAAGAAGAAGATAATCTAATTTTATAGCGTTCACCGTATATGGAACGGTATTGCCGTTTATCCAAAAATTCCTTATTAACTTATTCCCGTTATTCGTTATTGATTTATAAGAATAACTCATTACCATTATCGTTACTCAAAATATAACGAATCGAATTACTTTTTTTCCTTAACATTAATAGAATATTATATACAGATTTTTACAGTAAATGTAAAAAAAATGTCAAAAAATATATGTCTATAGTATATAAACATTGTGAGTTATTTTCATAAATGAAATAGATGTTGTCATATCATATTATATATATATATATATATATATATATATATATATATATACTGCATTTCTTGTAATTTTTATATTTAAATAAATTTATTTTTCGTATTACTTTTAATTAGATATCTTTAAATTGTACGTTTAACTCTTAATACATATACAATTTTCTTTTATTGTGCTTGATCGTCGTTTGTGTGTGTGTGGATTAATTTCCATAATTTTTGCAAATATATAAAAATTATGAATAGATTCTTATATATATTTTAACATCTTTAAAAAATATTTATGAAGTATTTAAAAAGAAGGAAAGGATAGAAAGAATTATTTAGTCAGGTGCAGTATTTCGAAGCAAAAAAACAAGATACGAATGACTCATCGTGAATACTCTTATATATCTAATAAAAAAATAATATTGTTTGTAATCTGCATTATATACATATATTTTATTTTAAGAAATTAAATATACTATAAAGATTCTTAGTTATGTCCATTTCCATCAACATAGATTAACTTAATCTCGGTTCAATTTACTCTTTATCTTTTTCTAATCTTTAGAACTAGAAAAAGACGAAGAATAAGTTGAACCGAGATTAAAGTTAATCTACATTGGTGGAAATGGACATAAGTCTATACGTGTGAACTGCGAATACAATGGAAAAAAGGAGTTGTGATTTAGACAGCCAATCAGACCATTAATGTTTCATCTCTGTTTTCCAGGGCTATAGTTATGACTAAACTTTTATGTAATTAGAAATAAAGTAACGATAAAAGTAACTAGTAAGTAAATCGTTATCGTTACCAAAAATATAATTGCGTTACCATAAATGTTACTCAGAAGAAAATATAATATTATTACCCATTATATAATATTATTACCATTTGTTACCGAAAAAAATAACTTGTAATGGTAATGACGTTACAAATAACGCGTTACTTGCTATACCTGTAAACATCGTATTCTTTGACACGTTCTGCACTCTTTTCGACACTTGTATATTTGTGTTCATGTAAATAAGAATCCAAAAAAGGAAATTGCATATGTCCTTATGAAGGACAGATCCATTATTCGGAAGGCAACTGAACATGAGTATTTGCGATTGCTGGTTTTCTATCTTATGAGCAGTATACAATATCTCAACCGACAATTAATACGACACGTCCGCGTCTTATGATTGCAAGAATATCCGTAGTGACAGAGTTTAATATAGGAGTAAGGGAAAAACTTTCGAGATTCGCACATCGTGTAGACTTTCATCCTAGAAGGATGCGATTTATAAATAAAATAAATGCTGAATCACGTACCGATTACGCGGTATGCGAGGACTGGTGATAAAATTCGCTGGTTTATAATATTCGGTGCAGAGAGAATACTATACTTTCTATAAAATAAAGATACTCTGTTATTAAAAAGTGAATCTCGTGCTCTCTCGTTACCTGGCTCTTCCTCATGTTTTAGAAAGTAGTTACTCACACGTACGAGCGCGCGCTCGCGCGTTCGTTCCGTTTCGCCAATTGATCGAGAACTTCGTAGGTGTCTATGATTGCATAAACGCAGCTTGCATCGCGACTGAGGCTTGAGACAAGAAGGTGATTATTATGACTGCATCTCTTCTGCACGTCAAATAGTCGGCGCAAGACTAAGCATTACCGTTCTTCCTCTCAAATTTTTACTAACTAAATGAATGTAAGAATCAAATATGAACAATACGGACGAATAAAACTTTTGGTCAAAGATCAAATAATATGTAAGTGCAAAATTTACATTGGCAATAAAGATTATATAATGAGATCCAATTTTTAACCAGTACACTGAAAAGAGAATCTGGTTGGATTAATTGGAATTCTGGAAAATGGATAAATTAGAATTTTCTGATTAAATTTACAGATTAAAATTTTAATCGAGATAACCAGATGTTTAATTATAACTAGAATTTTGGTTAATTAGAATATACTTCGTTAAATATCATATCCTTTTACACATCCTTTTACTAAATGTGATTCAATAGATGTAAGAAATAAAGGAAATGTTCTTAGGATATGTTTTATTTAAACGCGTTTCCTTAATATTGGTGCGGTAGCGTATCGATCATATCCGGCGGTCAAATTGAGAAAACATATTTCAAGCAGTCGTACTGCAAGTGGACAAGTGTCCCTCACTTTCTGTATAATTTTTTTTATTATGCGAGATTTATCAAAACATGGACAAGATTATAATGAACCGGAGAGAACTTATTGTCGGTAGCCTTAAAAGAGAGAGAAAGTGCATGATTCGCACGACGCTGTTTGCATGAAAACGATGATTGTTTGTATAAAAATATATGAACGATCACTACACATCCATTTAATCTCTTAATCCAAAGTGTCACGTTCATGTTATAAATAATGTAAAAAACAAATTGAACAAAATATGGATGTAAATGAAATTTAAATTACTGTCATATCTTTTCTAAATGTATAAAAATTTATAAATTTTAATTTTAAGTGAAAGAATACATTTGTAAATAAAATATAATGAGTTTATAATATATTACGTGATTAAAAAATTTTGAAATTTTTTCGATTTATCTTCTTTTCGTTTCAACAATCAAGCAATTAATTATTTTTTGTATGATAATTTAATATCGAACATATTTTTAATATGTTATATTTAAATATTACTAATACAATATTTGATAGATATTAAATATGATAGATACTAATATATATGTATATATTAGTTTGCATATTATTTTAATATATATTAATTATATTTGATATATATAATTTTTAGTAAAAGTCACTAGCAAGAAGATAGTTTCATAATTTCCATGATGCTTTCTCCTTCCCCTTCTATATAAAATATATACTGACTCACTGCTCTCTTAGTACACATAACGATACTTTTGCTACTAGTAAGAGAAAACATTAACGCATCTGTTGACACATGTATGCTTAACATATATTTTTTTAATTTTAGGCTGACAGAAGAGAAAAAAAACATGATTTATTTTAACGATACAGCAAAAGAGAACCGCTTGGTAGACCGCAAGGAATAAAACTTCGTGACAAATAATACTTTAACGTTATTTATGCAATAAAATGTCATTACCATTCTACATGGAAATAACGTTATGTTTACAGCCGCAGTTATAATAAGAACAATAATATAATAATAAGAACTATAATATAACTCTATTGTAACTTTTTATCTATAATAATATATGTATCATATACACGTATTGTTAAATAGACGATTAACGAAAAACTAGTAAAAAATTTTCTTTTATCTAAAAGAAATCCAAAGATTAAAAAAAAAATTCAAAAATTATTTATGCAGTACCATAAAATCATTCTTTTTTTAAGAAATGTAAGCTTTTATTATTCTGTTTTAAGTATTTTTTACTTCATCTTATCATTAAACCGATTAAATATATTTGTACGTATTATTTTAAAAGAGGAAGTCACAAAGTTGTTCTCTAAAATGTGAAGCACAATTATAAAATACCATGGAAATAATCTATCGTATAAAATATATTCTAAATAAGCATTTAAGGTAGTTAAGAGAAAGTATAGACGAAAAATGCAGAATAAAATATCGATCGTGAGACATTCAGTCTCTTTCAATTACAATCAGAAAAACAGTATTTTTAACAATGTTCTTTTTCTTTCCGAGTATTTTGTGCCTCTTCGGTGACGAGGAGAATAGTATCGCATGTTTGCTAGCGAAGCGTAAAAGCGTCGATTCTATAATTACACGGCTGAAAGATTTACCGCCAGGCTATAACTTATGCGGTTTAATTATGCTCGACTTTATGGTTCACTACATCATGATATTTAATACAAATCAACATTAAGTAATGTTAATCAATTTATTGTAATAGGTTGCATTTCATAAAGGAAATTAATATTTATTTTCTTTAAAGTATTAATAAAATGTAATTCAATACCAAAGCATGTCGCATGTCTACAAATAGATTTTAATTACATTAACAAGATTATCTTGTTCTACAAAGCATAAAGAGATACCCGAGAAGATAAATTCTCATTTCTGGTTTATATATTTATATCTATATAAGTTTTTATAAAATTCTTGCAATATGTTGTTTATTTCTTCATTCTTTCTGCATTAAATAATCGAAATTTTCTCCATTGAAGGTATGTAAATTATTAGTACTGCTAACCCCATTTTATTATACTTACGATGATATTGCATGATACTACAACGTAAAAATATTAACGATAGTTTTCACTTGACTGCATCGAATCTTGATGATTTTCCTTTGTTATATACTATGTACTTATGGGTACTGATAAAAAACATATATTACACAAGAGAAACATGTTACTATAATTGTATCCGACGTACGCAGATGAATACGTACCATTATTAGTCTAATGTAAGCTAATTCTCTCTTACATTGCAACCACTCTGTAATTTTCAGAAATGTGTAAGTTAATCTTTAATTTATATCCAAGTATTATTAAAACTACCATGACATATTGTATACTTGGAAGCAATAAAGGATTCGATTAGCCTAAAAAAATTTTCTGCCATCTTCGCATTAAATTATCTAACTGCTAACGCATCACATATAATTCTGAAATTCAAGGATTTCTGAATATAATTTAAATATTTTTAATTTATAATACATTTATATCGATGTTTTTATCTCAAACTATTTAATATTGTAGAACTTTCAGGTCTTTGAGTTTTCACAAATATTGACATTTCTCAAGATTGTAGAATGAACTCAGAACTATCATTTCCTTGTAAAATTAATTATGCAGATTTAAAAACATTTGATAAATTAAGTATCTGAATCTTTATCAGTTTCACCAAGGTAAGATTAATTTTAATCTCGATGCAATTTATTCTTTATCTTTTTCTAATTCTACAAATTTATAGAAAAAAATAAACAGTAAGTTAAACTGAGATTAAAATTAAATCTTTCATTAATAGAATCGGACCTAAATGCTTTTTTTTAAACTTCATTCTCTTCTTAAATTGTAAAATTTAAATTATAAAACGTTTTATAAAACTTTTTAGTTCCTTGATGTCTCAACTATTAAAAATTATTATTATTAAAAATCGTTTTAATTAGCAACACATTTCCGTATAATATTTGACTATACATGTAAACGCGTCTGATAAATTAGAGACCTGCACTACTTGAATCTTCGGCCTACATTCGAATGTAGTGTTCTGAACTCTATTGAACTATTTTTTATTATCACAATTAGTGTAATATTCGAGAAAGTTGTAAAATTTTGATAATTCCTTATTTTTTTATATTACGAAAATTTTATGACTGCGATAATAATAACCATTATTACGGAAATAAAACATTAAACGTATGTAGTACTAGAATAAAAATAAATAAGAAAATAGAACAAGTGTTCCGGTAAATGTTTCACACAAGTGTGCGAGTTACACAATAGAAATATTAATCGGAATAATTCGCAATAAGCAATCGAGCGTTGTTTTCTTATTAACAAGCCGGAAAACACAATTACATTATTACTTCACTGATTATCATAGACGGAAACAATTAAATATCAAACGTGTGTATAGAATAAGCTAAATAAGTAAATAAAACAAGTGTTTCAGACAAGTAGGCGAATTACATAATAAAAATGTTGATCTCTTCCGAATAATCCGCGATGAGCAATCGCGCGTCGTCTTCTCAATAAGGCGAAAAATATAATTACGTTATGACTTCATTGTTTATCATAAAGTTAATCGAGCGATCGCGGCATGTGGCCATACATTGAACGTAAATGAATTTAATTGGAAGTACTTCAAGAAAAATCTCTGATGAATAAGAGACTTTCTGGTTATATAATAAAAATAAAATATGTTAAACAGACGATAAACATTTATCAGAAATTATGAAATAAAAAAATTACCATTTTGTCATTTAAGCGACCTCCATACGTATGCGGGTATTATCTTTCGCTTGCTTTTTCTGCACTAGTTCTTTTTTTAGAGTGAGAATGCGAGAACAAATGAAATTTATTTAAATTTATTTCCGTTGCTACTATCTCACAATTTTTTCTCAGAGTTAACTGCAAATGTTTTGAAATCTCTTTCATTGAGAGAAAAATGTTGAAGTATTGCGAAGCAAATATTATTTATAGCGTTTTCTTCGATACTTATTATGAAAAACTTTGATTGTGATAACGAAATATACATTTTTGTGAAATATATCTCATTAATTGTAAAAAAATTAAATAGATTTATTTGTCAAAAATAAAATTTTATTTCGCCGTATTTAAATAAAGATTTGTTTAAAGTAAAATAATTTTTTTTCCAGTGAAATATCTAAATATATTTGTTCATCAAATAAATTTTAAATATCTTTTTCAGAAAAATATCTTTTGTGGGATACATCGTGAAGTGTCCAATTAAGTAAGAATGAAAGGCAAGAAGATTATTTAACGAAGTTTTAATAAACCTCCTAATTCAACAAGTGCATGATGAAGTACCGTTTTAACTACTTATTAGAAAGTCACTTTTACGCGCTTTGCGGAAAGCTTAGTTATCATCGTGACAAGTTAACTCATACTAATCGTCTCCCACGTAACGCCTAGCGATGAACTTTTGATTTTGCGCTCTTCCGTTGAAAGAACAATTTTCATTTTTTCTCAAAAGAAGAAACCTCGCGATTATCAGGATCTTATACATTTAATCTTTCTTTCGAACACGTGATAATTGAAATATAAGAAATCAATGTTGGCTGCTTTCAGTAAAAAAGTAATTTTGCAACTGTTGAGAGTGGTTTATACATATAGATTCAGTGAGAAACTAAAAGCAAGACCAATCATGTTAAAGAATTTTACAATAATTACCTTTTTCTGCAGTCAATAGTTCAGAACAGCTTCGTTTTTATTGATCTAATTTAATGATTGAAAAAATGATCTAAGCCCTTACCTGAGCCAGCTGACTGTCACCATTTCTGTCACCCTTTCGACTCGCGCTCGTCTGTGTCTTCGCTCTTACAATCGCCTTTTCCCGCGCACAGCGCGGTCCCGCACGTTCTTCGCTGTCGCTTTCGATGCGGCAGTAAAAAGATTTAATTCGGTGAAAATTCTTCCGTTCGCTCGCGCAAGCTCTTATGCTTTCTCTCTCTTTCTCTCAGAGAGACGTTACACTGATCTCGCGGATAAGATCGAGAAGAAACACGTATCTTCAACGACTCTCCGGCGAATACTGAGAGTTCCGTCACGGGCGCCGTGATAGCCTCCTCTTTGCACAACCACGCGGCGAGTGAAAGCGAGAGGTGCCGCCGTGTTGGCCACCTCTATGAGCGAGAGCGAGAATACGAGAGCGAATGGCTGTAGGAAAGAGAAGGAGAGAGAGAATTCGCACGCTGAGCGACACTCAACTTAAAGTCGAGCGCGACTGAAGATACGCTGGTGTGACCGAGCGAGAAGAAATGAACCACGATGCGCTCAGAGTCAGTTCGGTGCGGCGCTGAACTCCGAAGTTGTCGTGGAAGTAAACGAGTCGATGCATGTCTGACTAGCCTGACAAGAGAGGTAAAAAGGAAGTTTTGGCGCATAGGAGAGGAAGACGGCTTATGCATAAATCTCGTACGGTAGCAATATCGGAGATAACGGACATCTTCGTACCTATTATTCGCTTGATTTATGCTCATAATGAGCACGATAATGAGGGTACTTCTTACACGAGTCTTCCTGTAATCAACCCTTAAGTACTGAGATTGAATTTGAGTAACGCGGCTAACGTAACCAATTCGACCGCAATAAATGCAGAAGTTACAATTTATGAATGCAGATAAGCGAGTGAAGATAATTTAAAGTTATGGTGAACGCTAACGCAAATCCTACTTTTCATATATCTTTGTAATAAAATCAGAAATGTATGAAGTGGGTACCTGAACACTTGTATTTCAAAAATTAATCCATATAATATCGATCATCTCTCGTCCTGAATTAAGGAATAATTGCTAAAACACTCGCGCAATTCAGATCAGATTCAACTTTTGCAGTCCAATTTTTGAAATTCAACTGTTATTACGGCAATTTTTTAAAACCGCAAATACTTCTTTGCTTGTGACAAGAACGATGTAACGTAGCTACCTCGCAAAGTACATTATAAAAAATATTTATCTTGCAATTAGTCTAATCTTAAAATCTTCCAATTCTAAAATCTTCAATTATGATGAATCACGAGATTATCCAATCTCGGATATTATTGAACTTTCTCGATTTATGCAATTGACAAAAGCCACGTCTCGCCACAAGTTTTGCAAAGTGAGATGATATAATTATGTCATTTTTTTTTTTAGTTTTAAGAACTTATTTTATAAGTTTTTAATTTATTATCGCACCAAAAATTTGAGAAGAATAATTGTAATATTATTTTTCATATATATATGTATATGTACATACATATTTAATATTTAGAGCAGCATCAATCGCGAAACTAGATTGTCTGATCATTTCAAAATCTTTTTTTATAGTAAATCTTTATAGAAAATTCACGGAATGAGATTCGCGCAAGAAGTTGACACTATGATATGATGATATGACGATATGACGCGTCGCGTTAATTGGCACGCTGCAATTCGAGGAACAGCGACGAATCACTATTGAAGATCACAAAAATTCTTAGAAACAACAGCGAATGGAGGATAATGATCATGAGAAAGGCAATGCCGCACAGACAAATAAATGCTGTCCAAGGAAACCGATTGAGATGACTGCGCGATATCGGGAACATCGAACGGATATTCTGCCCTCGTAATATTTTCTACTTTTACGAGTGTTATGAAATTAGGAATGTTGATATTCACCTTGAACTCTTATACTCTTATATTCATTAATAATACATAGAAATGTTAACAATTATTGGAGAATTTTAATATATTGTAATTGAAGATTTTAACAGAAATTAAGATGGAAATTAAATTTTAATGTACTATTATTTATATAAATACTGCCTTTTTCTGTATATTCAACTTATTTGTTAAGTTTAAGTTATTATAATATTGAATTATTATTAAAATATTCGAAGCATTAATAAATAATTATTTGCATATTGTATGATGCAATTTTTTTTGCAACAGCATACGTTTTTTTTTTACAAAATAATGCTTTTTTCAATAATAAGTTTCTGTATATTATTTGCATTACTTATTAAATCGAAATTTTCTTGTTCCTTCTATCCTCTCCCCCTTCTCTTTCTCTTTCTCTCTTCCTCTTCTTTTCCTTCTTCTCTTTCTTTCTTTCTCTCGCAATATTTTTAACTAGACGAGCGGGATTCCTGTTCAATTAAAAATCAGCAAGCTATTCTCGAACGAGGACATAGTAACCGGGATATATGGACGTGTCTTCATGCAAGTACAAATGTTACGAAGAAGGTCGTGCGATATCGCATCGTGACCTTGACCTTTGCGAAAAAGAATTAAGCCGGTCGAAAAGTACTCGCAGAGTACAATCTTCGGTTGCCAGGAGAGCTTTCTCTGTAGAAATCGAGTGCTCGATTAGTTAAGAGGCAGGCATTGAGATTAGACAATAAATAATAAATAATCAAGAGGTGAAAATTTGGAGTCAAGACTTGAGAGTTTGAAAGCTGAAGATTGAAAAATAAAAAGTTAAAGGTTAAGAGTTAGAGAATTGACGACTGACAATTGATGATTGCCGCGATTATATGTTGAGTATTACGTATGACTTAATCGCAACGATATCCATCCGATTATTATACACATAGATGATTTTCACATATCACGTTCTGTTACATCAAAATGCGAATTCTTAGTAACGAATGGGGAAAACACAAGAGAAAGATTCAAGATAGAAAGGGCATTTTTAAATTAAGACAGCTATACGCTCGTGACTTCCTGTACTCACACCTTTGACCTCTGATTTATCATGTACGTTGAATGTACATTTAAGATACTGTCATACTTTACGCATTTTTCGATTTGATGAAAAGTATCATTTATTTTA
>Ga0157363_1007533_pt1 | contig 10304 bp, 13 predicted proteins | sample AttsexASBM1_FD_111477 | JGI IMG/M metagenome (GOLD analysis project Ga0157363, IMG submission 111477) | Fungus gardens microbial communities from leaf cutter ant in Ribeirão Preto, State of São Paulo, Brazil - Atta sexdens ASBM1 | ecosystem: Host-associated > Fungi > Mycelium > Unclassified ...
AATCCACCTGGACAGCCGCCGCATCCCCATGAGCATTGATCGTGTCAAACGAGACAACCGCTTTTCGCACGACACGGGTCAGGAGCAGTGGCCCGTCCATTATAAGACGGCTATCAAAGGTTAAGCCATTACGGATTTGAACATCATGCACAAAGGACTTGAGAGGTAGAGGGGAACCCACCGATGTGGCTGGACAAGCGGACTTGGGAATTTCCCTCGAATTCTTGCTTGCCATTGGACTAGTTTATGCCTGGATTCCGATTCACGTTTTCCTTCGTTCATATTGTTTGCAAGAGACGAAATCTCCACAAGCGCTCGTTCAAGAGGATCTTCAATGTAATCGTACACAGGAGGGGTAGTTCGCAATAATTCTTCCAACTGTTGCATTGCAGGACCAGCGATCAGTAAATTGAAACGTATTCATATGATTCTGAAACTTACCAGAAGTCGGTAACGGGGTATTCGCTGAACCGGAAGCAGGAGGTAACCTTCAAGATTCAACTGTGTGTGGCGAGGATTCATACGGCATCGTTTCAGGTAAGATTTGAGCCTCCTTCGTTGACTGGCTGACAGATTTGGTAAACCGGCTGCTCCTGGAGCATCAGGCACAACACCAGGGACGACAGACATGCTGAGACCGAGTGTGGCGAGCTGAGCAGTACTTGATGATGGAGAGCCGACAGCAGAAGGTGGAACCTGCTTATTTGATGTCCAGTACTTCACACGTTGGACAGAGTTGTCAAAGTTGCTGCAAAACATTGAGGAGATAAATGTATTTGCGTTATGGGAACTCACTTGATGTAACTCGAGTACATCTTCATAAACGCAGCATGTTTGAGGAACATTTCACCAACCGCCCTGGCGACATTCATTGATAGCTGTCCATCTGCATCAGCCTGTTGAAGCTGCTCCGGCGACTCCATCATCGGGGCACATGCTTTCTCCAGTGCAGGCAAGAAGCTCTCGCTATGGAACGAAAACAGTGCCTCGAGTCCACCGAACACAATCTTACGCTCACTGATTGGAACAATTGTCTCCTTGCTCGAACTGACGCCACTAAGGATATTCACCGGCAGTGATCCCGGCTTTATGTAAATATCTACCAGTCCTTTGAGACCTTTGACATATGTGCGCTCAGTTCTGACCAATGATTTATTAGATGCATTGCACAGCAAAAAATGAAAAAGCTCACAAGAGGATCTCTTTGATGACCATTGCACGTTTGCCCTTGTCGTCCTTGTACTTGCGTTCTCCCGAACCGTTGCTGTCTGTAGTAGCAACACTCATCGTTTGCGAAGATGATCCACTCCGTAAGCCAACGATAGTTTCAGCAGGACGGAGTTGACCCATTCCGTCTTTAGTCATAGTCGAAGGTGCAATAGTCGTCCCAGAAAGCGCAATTGATACCTCACGAAGGTTGTCGGCAACAGAAGTTGTCGTCGGTCTCCTAATACGTGCCATTATCTCGCCTGATGCCTGTCCATACATGCTCAGAGGGTTAAGTTGTTGGTGTGATGGGCTCAGGTCATTCATGTCCTTAAGGTAAGCCATGACGGAACGTAAAGCCCTCATATATGCTTCTTTGGCACGCTCTTCTTCTTTGCGTTGATATTGCTCTGGATCAATAATAGGGCTTGGGGTAGACACACGTGCATCAACCGTTAATGTAGCATCTTCAGAAGCTTCGCCCGTCGCTGTGACACCAGGCATGAGCTTAAAGTTGTCGGGGATAGGGATGTTCAATCCACCATTTGTAGGCGCATCGATCGGTAAGAAGCTCCGGCGTTTGCCTGCTCGACTGGTCAGAGCTGAGGTCGCAGGCGGCGCGAGGGACACTGAAGCAGTGGTGGAAGAACCATAAGTATTGGTAGAGACCAAAGTGTTGGCTGATGCGATGGAGGGTGTGCCTCTGAGCAAATCTGTTGACAGTTGTCGTCGCAGCAGAGCCGACGTTTGAAGCGGCTGGAGTGGTGTGGATGGTGGCAGAATACCATCCAGAGACCCAGACGTAGAAAAACGTACATCAAGTTGGGGCGTCCTGCTAAAACGGTCGGGTATCGGGCTAGCGCCGGCAGATATCGTTGGTCGGATATTAGACCTAGGGTTGGGCGGAAGGGGTGGGACCGGTTCGACCTTCATTTTTCCCATTGACATCTTCTTGAGGAACCCCCAGCGACTATTCTTTTCTTTCGAAGGCCTTGATCGATGTGAACCCTTGCCATCATTAATATCACGAATTGGTAAATTTGGAACCGGGAGTGGCTGAGGGGAAATTGTTGACGATGATACAAGAGAGGTTCGGGAATATGCGTCAGATGTGTCAATTGCTGACTTGCTGGGTTTTTCCCATAATGATTGGCTTAGCTGAGATCGCAAGACGTTTGTATTAGATCGTGGGATTGGGCTGCCAAGAGAGGAGGCAGGGCCAAGGCTTCCGTACCGCTTAGTATTTGGTGATAAAGCGGGAAGGAGTGGATTGTTCATTGCAAGATTAGTGCTTGATTGAGAAGTTGCGATTGAAGCTGTGGCGGACAAAGGAGGCGTTGGAGCTTCCTCGTTATGAGCCGTCGTTAGTTTTCCTCTTCGCAAGTCCCCTGCGCTTTTCATTTTGCGCAGTTCGGGGCGAACGAGGTATTCTCTTTGTTGCAATGGCTTTGGTGGAGGACCTTGTAATTGACACTGCCCAACATCCGCAGAACCTGAGTAAGCACGAGTCTGTTCAAAATAGGTACGGTTCGGAGTCGTTCTCGTTCGCGACAAAGTTCGTAACGGTTGTGGGCCAGCGGGAAGTGGGGAAGTCACTGCTCGACCAAGATGCGGAGCACGGTCGGGGGTGATAGTCTGGTCTTCATCTTCGGGGATCTGAACAAACGGCTCTTGAAAAGTCGAGACTGGTCCAAGATCGGATGTGTCTTCATTGTCGGTATCGCAGTTAGAATTCCGAGCGGCAGGCAGTGGAGAAACAGGGGTAGAAGGGGGATTCATTGAGATCATAGGAATTTTGGCAAGAAGGGGCTCCACCAAAGCCTTCCAGGGGCCCTGGAAGGGATTGTTGTCAACACACAAAGTTTGCAGTGCTGGCATCATGCAGAGCCAACTAGGGAGGGCATGAAGTTTGTTTCGCCGAATACTGATGGTATGGAGCTTGTCGAGGTCAATCATGGCATCGGGGAGCGTAGCAATACCAGTCGAGTCGGCTATGAAAACACGGAGGTTTGTCAGATCAGCGAGGAAAACAGGCAAAACTCGAAGAGGATTCGAAGCAACATTAAGCTCTTCCAAATTTGTACAAATGGCAAGGACAGGAGGAAGAAAGCCTAAAAAGTTGGCAGAAATATCTAGTGCAAGGAGACTATGGCAGATTTGAGGCAGCGTGTTGCTGAGGAAGGTAGGGACTGCATTTGGGGTGGTAGAAGAACCCATGAGAAGATGGGTCGTGCCTAGCAAATTGTATCAGGTGCCCGAAGCAAAGAGTAAAAGAAAAAAGGGCTCACCAGGCTGGACTTGAAGGTGGACGATTGAAGTATTGTCTGCCCGAACAATGAGTCCCCGACCTTCGTCGGCTATCAGGGCTGCAGACGTGCGTTCCTCATCAAGCGGAAGATCATGATCATCTGTGAGGGGCTGATCATCATCGGTTTCGTCCTCAGTTAGACCGGTCTCGTCCTTTTCATCAACAATCCATCCCATATCATAGCTAGGCTTTTCCTTCAGATTAGGCGGGCTAATTTCGTGGAAACTGTTGTTGCCGAGGGAAGAAGAGCGCGAGCGAACACCGGAAAGATATGACTCTGACCACCTGCTCTGGTCATGGTGCACCCTGCGCTGAGGCACGCAGCATGCTGATGGTGGGTGGTCATCCTTGACGAGAATATAGTCCATGTGGAGCGGGAAGTGGTCGTCGCCAGAGGCAACGTGGACGTGGCTGTAGTCGCCAGAGACCATAGCGCTGCCTGAGCTTGTGTAGGCAGAGGAGCGGGTGGAAGAGGAACCTGCGGAAGAGAGAGCCGGGGGCGAGACGAGGAGGGGGGGTCTGGGATAAGAGTCAACAATGGTGGCAGGGGGAGCGTTTGGGCGAATGGCGCGGGCGTCTGGGCAAGAAAGGTCAGGATGGATGCCGACAGAGATACAAAGATGGCAAAGCGTCTTGCTTCTCGCTCAATCTAGCCATCCACAAATACACTCACCGTTTCCGTCCTCAGACTCACTTGACCACTCAATGTACGACTGTCGCACCCTGTCGCACTGACCATCAAGCATCACAGGCGATGGTGGCAGTGGTTTGTACTGGAGAGCGACAAGTTCCAGATGGCGCGTTGGCGGGGTGCGAGGAGGTTCCAGTTGAGGTTGAGGGGGAAAGCTGAGATTACTTGAATTTGTTGCCATCAAATGTCTCCGCGTGTCACTCACAAATCCATTTTCACAAAATCTTCGTGGAGGGACAAAGCTTGTGCAAAAGGTTGGAAGCGTTCCAGGCTGGCCCCAAACCGACCCGAGCACTCTTTCTATACACTCCGTGGCGTGACTGATCGCCGAGCCCAAAAATTGTCAGCCCCCACCGGCGCTGACAATTCTGCCAATTCCTGTCCTCCAATCCGCGTAGGGAATTCAAAAGTCCCGTCTCCTAAGTATAACATAATTTTCTAGAATTTTCATATTCATATTTCCGACCACTACGCAGCCCCTGATGGTTGCTATCCCGAGTCCACCTGATCGTTGGTGCTATGTATCAGAACTGCCGCTGAAGCCTGATCAAATTTCCAAAAATGCCTCATGCCTTTCCGGATAAAAATGAAAGGACCAAAACTGAACAGATAGCGCTATCTCGTACCCAGGCACTGGCCCACCAATAGTAACAGGGATTTTATGCTAGAAATTCGACGTCTAATGCTTCACCTCATATTCATATTGCACTTTCCAGAGTACCCAGAGTACGGAACAAAACCATCATTTACGGTGGACTAGAAGGACGCTGATTTGGTCAGGGCTCACAAGAGAAACCCCGAAGCCATACGAGCCCATTTCGAGTAAAAGTTGTTAAGCCGGTCGCTGCCTACTTTTATTATCTTAGCAATAGACGATCAGGCTTCTTTCATTGTGAACACACATTATCAATTTTTTCCAGGACAACTAATGGAGATCTATACAAACTGCATACACACACCCATGTACAATAGATAGTTTCGAACATGCCTCGGGTAGGACCATGTCAATCTAAATAATCATTTATCAAAACCCACGTAGTTTTTTCAAGCGGTACTTTGCAACTAGTTGATGAAGTCTTCTGGACCCCTTAAGTTCAGGGTAATACTCAGGATACAAATCATGACCATTGGGGCACGAATTAATGTTGTCGAAAATTGCGAGAATTTTGTCAGATGAGAATAAATATAATATACATTGGGCTGTGCCTGGGGGTCTGATCATTAGGCTCCTGTACTAATATGCAGTCCGAGATTTAGATCCGGAAATCGGCCTCAAGCTGTTTTCCGGGAATTCAGATCATCCTTGTTTATCACTTATGAAACCAGAGTGCAATAAAAACAGTCAAACAGTGTCTAGAAGCCGTACAGATCTGGTCTATCTCTATCTGACAGGAAGGCCACCGACTTCTTTTTTGCCTTCGACTCAACGCCCATATCTGCTGGGGGTGGTTGCCCATGATCACGAGTCTCCAGGCACACATCTACTTTCGTCAGCTGCGTCGTCCTGTGTCTATTCCCCCTCATCGTGCCCCGCTCACTGGTGTCTGTGCTCTCGGCGTCAACCGCCGACTGCATCACAACAGCGGGTGTCGTCCGTCTTTCAGACAGACCTCCTTCCATATCCAGATGCAGCGTTTCAAATAGAAGCCGCTTCTTCGTGCACTTGAACGCAAGATTATTTTCTCCGCCCCCGCCCGATGCAGATGACGACGCAGAAAGTCCACGAAGGACTGAAAATCGGTCGCTTGCTGACACAAACGTGTGAGGAACAGGGAGCGTGTCGACATGCATCATGCCATGATGAGATGGGAACGTGCCCGTAAGCGATGGATCACCTGTGTGAAAAGAAATATCCCTTTCGTAGCATCGGGCAACACAATATTGAAGCGCCTAAGAAGTAAATCACTAACCTGAAAACGCTTCCAGGAAGACAGTTGCATCGCTTAGCCACCCTAACCTCTGCCGCCACCCTGCACCACCCCATGTCTCCTTGCACATGTGCGGCGGCACGCCTATAGATGCACAAGCCGTTGAATGCTTCCGCAAGCTTGACCGGAGAGAATACAAGAAGTATGCAAGGTTCTTCGAAGACCTCGATCAGGTCTTAGATAGGGTGTAAACACGAGCGATTTAATCACCTGGCTAGAGAGATGGCCCCAGAACGGGGAACCTAATGAGGGTACACAAAATCTGATAGGGGTGGAAACATCTTCTTGGGACGTCAGATCTATTGAAATGCTGCGAAGGACCTCGGTGGTTGACAGTTGTTCTGGGCTGCATGTGACTTTTAGAAAACGAAGTTTACCCTCCTGCAGAGCAGCTTGTACAACGGAGTCCGGAATGCACGAGGACAAATCGAATGGATGACAATAATCATCAGACAACCTACGTCTCATGCGTTTAGCCACTCCTGTTCAAATTTATTATGTACGACTCACATACAATGATGATTTAACAGATGTCTGGAATTGTTTCATCTGCTCATAACGCCATGCAATCTTGATTTTCTGGTCTTGTCTTCGAGTCTCTTCATCGTCGCTATCCACATTACTTCTATCCTTACTACAACCATTTCTCGATTCCGGTGTCATGTAACCTTTAGGATACCACATGATATCGCGAACGAAGTCTTCAGGATCGCTGTCGACAACTACCACGCGATGTCCACAGGCAAGTCCCTCAGCCACGAAGTACTTCTGTACGAGAGAACCATACGACGAGTGCAAGTCCGGAGCTAGAACAAGCATACTACACGATAGAGGTAATCCTCCTCCTAAAATGTCGTCCAGAGAGGGTATCCCCGTCGATATAATGATAGTTGACGAAGATGCAGGAGAAGGTCGAGTGCCTGGATATGAAGATAGGTTCTGTGTTTTGGTTGAACCCTTTCTCTTGAAGGAAGACATGGTTCATATGCTGAGGGAGAGCAGAGTTCCAGATTAGATAAAACCAACGATTGGATGGCTATGTTGCCTTTTTCGGCTAGTCCCTTTTCGGGACCTCAGTCTCATGCCATCGTGAAAAGCTCATCATGATTCAAAGTACTTCTACAGTTTGTAGAAATGCTCTCCGACATGTCATAAATAGATCGCCACAGATTGGCACATTCTGTCTCCACGCAAGTGCATTCCGCTGGTTGTGTCCTCCCACACACTCAGATAATTGTTTCAGGTGATCAACATTGCGTGCGGCATACATCTGTGCACGCAATACCTAGTGCGAGTCTCCGTCGTAAGGCATGCTTTTCCATCCCTCCAACAGGGTTACTAAAGATATCATATCATAGATGGAGGGTCCTTCCATGTTTCCAACACTAGCCGAAAAAGGCGAGGTTGTCGTTGAAGACCGCCTCACTTTACGTCTCTTTCCGGACCGCATCGCACGAGGAGACCTTGTCGTGCTCAAAAGTCCCATCATGCCGGAACGTATCATATGTAAACGTGTCCTTGGACTACCCGGTGATATTGTCTGCGTCGACCCCACGGGAGAAGCAGCACCGTCCACTGAACATGTTGTTGTTCCCAAAGGCCACATCTGGATTGGCGGTGACAACGCACCCTATTCACGGGACTCAAGAATTTATGGGCCGGTTTCAATGTCATTACTTCAGGGAAAATTGATGATGAGGGTAATAGTTCTCTAAACACAGTACCAACGTTCTGACATTCAATTCAGGTCTGGCCACCATCGAAGTTTAAAGTCTTTGAAAATACTTTGACATTCATTGACTCTCCCGAAAGATAAGTCAGGATCTCTCGAAATTCATCGAGTAGCCACCCTGTCCATTCGGCACAAACTTGAAGTTATCTGTCGATAGACCGAAATTGCCTGATACAGAGACGTCAGTTCGTCAGCTGTCAAGCATGGCTCGAAAATATATCCATACCGAGGAAGCTGTTGCCAAGAGTTTTGAGTTTGTCCAACATTTCGGCTGTTTCACGTTTTTGTGCAGTTTCTAGATGTGGTTTGATTCTCTGGAGCGCGTCTTGAATTTCTTTTGATTCTTTGTCAGTTGGTTGTAACTTTAACAACGTATTATAATCTGGAATTGTTGTAATCAGCGAGCAGGATGAACACGATGTAACCTGAACATAAACCTTCTTGTGCGGATGACAGGGACGACCAGTTATCCAGAATTTCATTCGACATCGCTCGTCTTCGCAAAGCTTTTATATAACTTGGGTCGTCCTTCAGAGCTACGGCAACTGATTAGATCACCTGGAACGCGTTGACTGAAGCACGAACCTTTGGTACACGCTTCAACAACTAGCTTGTGCTCTCCCTCTCCGAAATCTAATTAACATGGAACACCTCGTCTGGCTGAAATTGACTCACTAGTTTGACGTAGCACGCTCCAACATTTGCATTGAGGATTGCTCTTAATGTCGTACATGCTTCCTCGGTCTCTGTATTGAAGTCACTTCGCGGTGTCTCAGCCAAATCTGCGCTCATAACCTGAGGATCCCGAGGCGGCTCATCTGCATCTTTCCCTTCCTCAGTCTCTTTCGCGTCTTCTGAAGGACTCAATCCATCTTGAAGAGAAATTTGTCTCTGCGGCACATATACGACGGCAGATTCGTAGGCTGACAGTGCTTCTTGCCAATCTCCTTTGCGGAAAAAAGCGTTGCCTTCGGCCTTGCGTACATTAGCTTCCCGGATTCTCTCCTGAAGTAGCTTGAGATATCAGGGATACCTTTCAGACGCAGTTAACGACCCACTTCTATCGTCAGTGACTCTATAGCAAGTGGTATGCGTATTGTTGACTCTTCGGTCATGGTGGTGCAACAAAGACGACCTGGCTGATCTGCCTAACCTAGATAAAGCATCCTTTATTCAATTGCCTAATCTAGTACATGTCCGGCTGATTGATGACGACATCCGACTCACTGTGCTCTACCGAAAATGCCTGGCATCGAAGCAAGCAAGTGTATACTTATCACTGGCGCTACTGCGGGAATTGGTCGTTCTTTAGCTCTTGCTCTCGCCAAATTGCCGTCTCAACCTCAGGTAATCGCTACGGGTCGCAGACAGGATAGGCTCGATGAGTTGAAAATTGCTGGGCTTGAAGTCTTCCAGCTCGAATTCGACACAGACATTGCTTCGCTCAAGAAGTCGGTTGATTCTATCCTTGAGAAATATCCACAGGTGCGTAGTTTTTTGTAAAACTATGTGACATGCTGATCCGACTTACATTTTTATGCAGCTTGACGCAGTCATCTTGAGTGCTGGCGTGCAATATGAGTTCTATTTCGACAAGGAGATTGACGTCCTTAGTGAATCGTTCCTAGAACAATTTTAACTATCACTAATTACCGGCAATGACTTCCAGAGTTCCAGAAGGAAATGAACGTCAACTATACTTCTGTTACCACGTTTATCACCTATCTCTTACCCCACTTTTGGAAACTTTCGGTTCGTTGCCTCCGGAATTACTTAACCAACGCAGTAGTAGGCTGATACCTCTCCTCTCGCAGGATGCAGGTCGCCCCTCTTTCATAGTGCCGATAACTGCAGGACTTGGTATCGTCCCAGCTTCCTGGGTGCCAGGATATTCTGCGTCGAAGGCAGCTCTTCGTTCCTTCACCCTGAGCCTGCGAGTTCAGCTCAAAGCCAAAGAAAGTAAGATCAATATCCTAGAAATCATTCCACCGTAAGTAGTTCCAGGTGCTTTTATTCCCTTGATTTATATCAGGTTACTTTTACAGACTTGTTGAATCAGAGTTGCATGACGGCAAGCATTTATGCCTGATACTTTGAAGAATAAGGAAAGTTAATCCAGGGTTCGTTCCAGATGCAGGAACAACTGAAAGACTTAGCAAATTCTGGATGCCTCTGGATAAATACACTGAGCACGCCATTGAGGGGCTGAAGAGAGGAGACTCCACTATTACAATTAGTGGCTCTCTTACCTTGTATGAGAAATATGAGATCGGCAAGGAGGAGAATGCTCAACAACTGCTCGCGTATAGGCAGAAGTGGTAATCGATTCCGAGCAGCGGTTGTATGCCGCAGTATACTTCCCAATCTAAATTGTCTGGCAGCATCTAATGAGACGAAGACCTCCGGCGGTGACGGATTCATCCTTACGGGTAACAGATC
>Ga0157363_1007534_pt1 | contig 10304 bp, 8 predicted proteins | sample AttsexASBM1_FD_111477 | JGI IMG/M metagenome (GOLD analysis project Ga0157363, IMG submission 111477) | Fungus gardens microbial communities from leaf cutter ant in Ribeirão Preto, State of São Paulo, Brazil - Atta sexdens ASBM1 | ecosystem: Host-associated > Fungi > Mycelium > Unclassified ...
AGATAGGTAGATAGGTAGGTAAATAGCTTTATTTATCACGCGCTCTAGGATAAGTCCTCTCAAGCGCTAAGATATATAACATTACGATAAACATAAAAGCGTAAAATCAGTAAAAAGAAATAGTAACAAAAGAAAATAATAAAGAATGCATGTGTGTGTGTGTGTGTGTGTGTGTGTGTGTGTGTGTGCGCGCGCGCGCGCATTCTTTATTATTTTCTTATATATTTATATATACATATATAGAGAGAAGGAGAGAGAGAGAGAGGGAGAGAGAGAGAGAGAGAGAGCCTTGCGCAAGTTGCGTTACGCACTGCGTGACATGCTCGCGAGAGGAAAATCGAGAGAACGATAAAAAGTGCGTGACGGTTAGGACAATGGAATGCAAAGCCGAGTTTGTTCAATTGCTACATTTAGAAAGAGCAACTATGTAACCATTGTAAGCTTTTGTAATATGATTTTTCCCTTTAAGACTTTACTGGATTTGAATGTATTTCCTTTATCAATCTTTGGTTAAGTTAATTGATGATTAACTCACAAACTTGTGTTAATATGCAATTCAGTGAATCAGAATTTCTCCTCTCTCTCTTCGTTTTCTGAGATAAACAAACTGTGTTTACTGTTTAAATATTTTGGTACAAATTTATATATTAATTTATGTACATATCTGATTCTGTAAACCGCGCGTCGAAATTTTTTTCACACAAAAAAATAAAACCTGAAACAAAAATGTCTAAAGGAAAAATATGTTTCAATATATTAAAGTTGACATTCCAAACTACAAAAGAAAAAATAATTCAAGTGTCGGATGTCCAAAAAATTTAGTTGTTTGTATTTTTATCATTTTGTTAACTATATTTAGTTATAACAATTTCTATACGGTTTGCTATAAATATACAACTTTACAAATATTTTCTAAAAATGTCAAAGTATACGTAAAAATCATTTAATAATTTTTATATTTTATATTTGTAAAAGTGATGAAAATTAGTCTAGAATGATCGAACGTGTATAGTAAGAATATCCCAAAAAATTAAAGTATGTACTAAGGATTATGAAACTCTTGTCAACATCGACTCTCATCGCGCGTGTTGCACTTTACCACTCATAAGTTTAAATCTCTTAATTTTGGAAAAAATATAATTCAATCTATTTTACAACTTAAAAAAGACTAGCATTGTAAATGTAAAAAAAAGTTTATATTTATTACCAGTCATAAATTTGTTTCAATAGTGTATGTACAAAAATAAAAGTTAGAGATATATTTTCAATAAAATAATTATATTCGTAATGAATTGCGTGAATTTCATTTAAAAACTGTAGGATACTCCAAAATTATGAGCGGCAATATTTTATAATAAACAGAGATCGGATCTCTCTCTCGGGTGTTGCGACTCGTAAGCATATGTGGGTGCGCGGCGTCACACGGTTATACACGGTTATACACGCGGGGTACGCCGGGTACGCGGCGACGAGGACACCGCGGCCGCGGCCGCGGCCAGCCGGAGCGGAGTCCGCGGACTCCGCGAGGATCGCGAGTAGCGGGAGCGGGCGGTAGTAGAGGTAGGGGTGAACTCGTCGTTCGTTGGGTGGCGGGGGAGGGGGAGGGTGACGCCGCGCCGGAGTGCGTGCGCGCCAGCGCGCTCGGAGTCATACGCGTCGTTGTCAGTGTCAGTTGGTTCGCCGCGGCGACTGGTGGTGTCGCAGACGTGTTAAACTGAACCTCTTCGTTCTGGTCGGCACGTACGGTTTTTCCCTTTGCGCGCATCTTGCCCACGGCCAAGTAAAACGTAACGTTTTTCACTGTTCCTCCGGCAAGCGCGCGCGAGAACGAAGCGGCGGCTCGCGAGTCGTGAACCGGCGGACGATCAGGGGGGGCGGAACAGAAACCCGGCTATACGCGAACTCTTTGGAGTTCTTGTTCACGAGCTTCGAAGCGGAGACCGGCCTGCCCGTCGACGGAGACGGGCAGTGAGAGAGACAGAGAGAGAGAGAGAGAGAGAGAGAGAGAGAGAGAGAAAGAGAGAGAAAGATACGTTACTGCAGATCTCTCATACGGAACTTATTCGCGAGAACGCGAAAGACGCCTCGGCGGTTCTCGTTCACGACTACGCAATTCGACTCCTGGTGGCGCGACGAGCTCGACCGGTTCGAGAACGACGCGTACGTTTCTCCACATTCAGCGAGCCCCTGTCCATACACATCGAGACATCGAGAAGAAGCGGCACGTTTATGTGCGCGGAGCCTCCGAACGGCGTTTATATGCAATTGAGAGGCGTTGATTAAGAAGCGAAATTCTCGGACCGAATGTTGATATCTCTGCATACTTGATGCTATATGACACCCTCCGATCTCACGAAAGATCAGTGAAACGTGCCGTGACGTAGTGTCCCGACGTCAACAAGGAGCAGAAGGCTTGTACGTATCGTAAGTATTCGAATTCTCATTAATTTCGTTCGCCATATGTTAACCCTCTCCTCGCGAAATCGACGAAACGGAATAGGAAGATTTGGAGAACCAGATTGAAGAGGCCGATTATCATCGATACCTCGAAAATAACAGTTAACTTTGCGGTGGTTTTGTTTCAATTTGAAATATTCCATTTCTAATATAGAGACTAACTTCAATGAAGATTAATTTCAATCTCATGGATTTAATGTATTCTTTACCCTTTTCTGATTCTTAGAACTCGAAAAAGTAAGTTAAATCGTGATTAAAGTTAATCTACATTGATTGATAGAAATTAAGGCCCACCAATGTAAGATTAATTTTAATCTCCTCACAATTCGCTCTTTTTCTTTTTCTAAGTCTAAGATTTATTCTCGTTTCTATCAGTATATAACTTTAACTTCAATTCAACTTACCCTTCACCTTTTTCTAATTCTTAACATTAAAAAAAGACGAAGTTGTTAAACCGAGTTAAACCGAGATTAAAATTAAACTACATTGGTAAGATGGACAGAAATGAGCAGGAAAAAGTAAACAGTAAGTTAAATCGAGTTTAGTCTTATATTGATGGAACCAGACCTTAATGTCCATTTCATTGAAAAGATGAAAGAGGACCTAAAGCGGAATCATTTCTGTGTAATGGCATTTAGTGAAAACTTGGAAAAGTCGTTCAGGGATCTCAAACGACTTTGCAATTCGGAGTTGCTCCTATCACTCGCGATTTTCTTCTCGAGTTCTTCGGCACGAAAAACCCACCGCCCGCATCTGTGCTTACACATTTCCATTTGTTCTATTCGTGCGGGCGATCGCGCTCTTTCTAGAACGTCGCGATCCGCGCGCGCACGCGCGCGACCTTTCGCGAATCTTCTCCTACCTCTCTCGATTCTCGTCAGAGTTCAGACGGAACTTTTTGCGCGCCGAGAATCTCTGCATGTCGATGCACCCTCGAGAAAACGTGGAAGGGTAGATACATCGGTCGAGGAATTCTTCACGCGACAGCAATACGTGATGTTAATTAAATACTAGTCGATAAGAATAGACTGCGTACTCCTATAAAGTTGTCACTATCAGTTTAGAAAGAACGAGATAGCTTAAATTATTATATATCGCTCTGTCTCTCTCTCTCTCTCTCTCTCTCTCTCTCTCTCTCTTTCCCTTATTTATAATTCGTTTGTTTTTCATTTTCATTTTTTTAATTCTTATCTTTATATTTCTTTATTTGTTTATAGATATTTATTTTGTGTTGCCATCTTTTCTCTTTATCTTCTTTTTATGTACTTGTCATTTTTATATTCTTAAGAGGTTTGCTATCGAGTATTAATAAACGCTTTTATCTATTTTTCTCTCATGAAAGTGTTAAGTTGGAGAGAGATACTGATATGATCCAATGTCGCGTTTTTATATTTTTAAACCAAGCACAGACATTTGCTGAGATCAAAGAATGCACAGTCTATTCTTCTAAGTCGATTCCCTCCCAAGTATCATCCGTGATCAGCATTTATATCGAATGTTGCTTCAAACGGCGAATGTATTACGGCGAATGGACAAGATCGAGATATCGAAACTGACAAGATCGTTAGTGGATTAATTCAGATAAATGATGATTTTATCTAGCGATTATGCGATTAATTATAAATTGTATTATAAATTTGTGTATGATTTTTTAAATGATATTTTTCAAGAGATCATATTTACTTGATTTTATCTAAGCGACGGAAGTTGATTCAATGGCTGTTCGATAATGGCTATCGATCATTCATCGGTGCGTCTATTCGAGACATTGTGTGCGAAAACAACTCATTCTTCCTCGTTCTTCTGGCATAATTATAGGATAGTAGTTCATTTTGCGCAATTCACTTTCACTTTGCAATTTAAATTACTTTGACTACTACGTTTCTCAAATACGTTGAAGAAACTGATTAATCGTTTAAAACAAAGAATAGGATAATGCGCATTTTAATATGTTGAATGTACATCAAATTCTAATAAAACCAATATAAAAAAGAATTTATTTCTTTCAGGTATATCTCGATATAGTAAATTAAGTAAACCCTAATACATATAAAGAGTCTTCTAAGAGTTTTCTTCAGTCTTTATATCATAGTGTTTGAAAAAATTACCATATTGTGGTATAATTTAATATAATAAAGTAAAATAATTTGGAATATAATTTTTTTAATCGATCGTAAATAAACTAAAAAATATGTCTATTTATTCAGTAGTCTAATATCATGAATAAAATTTCGAAATTTTACTGAAGGTAGAAAGTATGCTTAGAAAGTATTTGTCTAAGATTAAAATCCTTGTAAAAATAACACACAACTCATTTTCATAACATCTGGTTATTTTTCTGAGATCTATTTAAAGGGTACAACTCATAAATAAATACTCGATGTACATACGAGGAATACCATTTATGCTTAATCTCTTAAGAATGCAGCGTTATAATTAATTAGTAGAATAGATAGAATAATTAATGTTTGTGAGTGGAATAGATATTGAAACTTTCCGGATATGTGCTTTTAATTCGCATCTCGATTCAACGCTACAATGTAGAGTGAGGAAATTGAATTACAAGTGCCGCGCAATTATGTCATTGTGTACACGTGATACTCCGAGGAATCGACTGTTTTGCGGGAATAGATTAGTAGTCAAGGTCAGAATATCTAACTTGCAACAAATCGAGACATACACTCATGTATATACATGTACAATTCGCGCGCGTGCACGCGCACACAACGTACGTTGGATCGTCGGCGCAAATGCCTTAATATACGTACGTTAATTCATCCGTTACGTGCGATCGCGCGCGAGTGGTGTATTAAAAGCCGCCGCGGACTTGTTTACCGTGTCTTTAACGAGCACTCTCGGCAATATGGTGAAATAATTATTACGTTGCGACGCGAAAAAGGGAAAGGGGGCTGGGTATCGGGATTACGCAAAACGGATCGGAGGCGTCCGTCGAATTGTCTGATTTATTTCCATGCCAAGTGAAAACGATACATCGATTCATTAAAAAATGTATAATATACGTTTATGCGTTTCTGCAAAATATCCATTTGCTGCACGCGTAATGAAGAGCCAGCGACGAAGCCTTAATGATAATGCGCGCGCGAAAAATATTTCTCTTAAAGGAATTGTGTTATAAATGCTGCACTCTCGACAATGCAATGAACATGTATTTTTCGCGTATACGGGAAGTTCTGTGACTTAACATTCAGGCTGAATCGTCTATATAAAGTGACTAATGACAACTTGGCAAACAAACTCCGCGATCTTAGCATTAGTACGGATTAAATTACATTGTGCTGCATTTCCGCTTCTCGAGACAGAGAGGGAGAAAGAGAGAGAGGGGAGGGAAACGACTGAAGATGATTTTTATAAATTTACAAAAACGACAATCATTTTTCATTTTGTCTTTCGATCGCGGCAGATTAGGTACAAATAATGTCCTGTGAAAGCGATCGAACGAGAAAGCATTCTTGAAGAAATCGATTTATTCAAAAACGAAACAATCTCCAAAATATACCAGAAATTCTAAATCCGCATATCTAAGTAATGATATCACCAAACGCATGTCGAGCTAAAGATAGACTTAGGCCAAGGTTTTCCCCCCTTTTTTTTTTTCTTTTCCTTTTTCTCCTCTTTTTCTTTCTTCGCGAATGCCAGCCGAACGGCACGAGTGGAATAATTCGCGCAGAGAAATTATTGCGCCAGACAGTTTCGGAACGCGCACTCGAACGGCCCGTCGTCGCTCTCGTCGCCTGCGATCTTTCCTCAATCGTTTTAACATTGTTCGCACGAAGATAGATAATCCGCTGATTTATGTCAGTCGTTTAAGAGAGGTGTCAATGGAATCTTAAGCAGATTTGCCAAGATCCTAATACGATGCGATGCGTGTGCGAAATAATGCTAGCACGCCCGCGTCGTTACGCCGTTGTTGATTACGTAGTCAACAGGTTGTTTTTTTTGCTCGCTTAAGATAAAAAGCTCGTTTAACTCAAGTGATACACGTTTATTCCTTAGCAAGTGTGCGATTGATTACCTATGGAGCTCCGTACAGTTGTGCTAATATCACCGCGAATAACATCGTGAAAACTTGTTTATCTTAATTATTGTCAGCGTATTAGGATTGTAATTAATACTGGGATAGTTTAATTGATTGCAGGGGATAAGAAGTTGGGAGAGACAATATTTTGGAGACATCGCATAAAAATTATTTTACGTACGAAATACGAAATTCTTGCGTCTCTAGATTAACTCATAGGTTAATCACTCTATCGGAAAATACTTTTCCAAGTTGTATCTTTTATATTATTTATATTGTAGTGAGAATATCTCTACTATCGCGAAATACTTCAGTAAATAAATTTTTTAAATAGATAAAATAACTAGTTTTTAAATAAAAATTCAGATTGTAAGTCAACAGCGAGAAAACATAATAAAAATTTTTGCAAATTGTATTTGAATAGAAATATTTTTCAATAAAACAACATTCGCAATTGCTAGAATAGATTTATAAAATATAACATAAAATATTTTCTTCTTTTAAAGTGAAATTAAATCACATTTATTTCTATATATTATTAATTTCATTATTAGTTTGTCATAGCTGTTTTTTAGCTTGTTTTGTTTTTGGTTAAGCTAAAATTAATTTCCAGATATATGGTTATTTATTAATTAATGAAACAAAAAGAGTTTTCGGTATATTTTATAAATCGATTTTAATAATAATAACAATAATAATAATAATATTTTATAAGTCGATTTTATAAGTTGATTTTAACTGCTGTTTTATTGACATATATTTTTATAATAATATATTTTGCAAAAATTTTTATTTTCTTATTTCTGAGGTCATAATCTGAGAGCAGTGATGAGTAAATAAGAGCTTTAGGGAGAATTTAATTGAAATATATACATGCCTTTTATGATCGTTATCTAAATTAGACAGTTAGACAGTTTCTATGAATCCACACGTCATCGAAACGAGATCATTTAGAAAATTTTTAATTTTTCGAGAAACAAATCAGTCCGATAATGTCGCGATAATTGGCGTTGCTAATGCGCAAATAAATTAACTCTCTCGATGAATTATGCACAACATTGAAATATCTTCACTTAAATATACACATTCTATTTCGAATCAACCGCAAATGAAGTGCATTTATCCTCTGAATATTGAAACGTTGAATGTATCGCAAATGCGTCACAGTCATGTATCGTTATTGTGTTGTCGCATTCATATTTGTTGCGACTCAGTATTTGATGAGCAAACGCATCCGTGGAACTGGCTTTATTCCGTTGTGCTGTACATATATGATTCCTATATTAAAGAGCGATAGCGAGATACCGATGTATTACGTATGCGACGGAAAGAGAGAGAAAAAAAAGAGAGAGAAAGAAAAAGAGGAAGAGAGATAGGACGTGCACGTGCGTCGAGAGATCGTGTTATAATCTCTCCGTTGAATTTTTTGATCCCGCATCCTTTCACTCACCCGGCAGCCACTTCCTCCTTTCTTCGCGAATCTCCTCGCGGAATCGCAATATGATGCATTCCTGACGTTTTCCTGACCCGGCTTCTCACCCGAATTTCCGGTCGAAGATATCAACGGCACGTGGCTCGCAAGCGTAACGACATATGTACGACACGCATCGTATCTGTGTTATCGCTTTGTACTTGGATACCTTTCACTCAATCGATCCACCCAATTTCTGTCTTCCGGTATATCGACAGTCATCTCGCCATGCGACGTAACGACGCCCTGCAACGCGACTCGTCGTAATATCGATTTTTGTTTTCGTCGACACAATGGAGTCGTCTATTTGGAACGTGTTCGCTAGTCGACTATGCATAGTAATCTTCATAGTAATCACTTAAACGACCCGATCCCGCCTTTCACTCCCGCGAGTACTTCCTCCTTTCTTTCGGATTTTTTCACACTTCGCCATTCTCCGCTGCAAAATTTTTTTTTTTTGAATTTCCGGTATACGTTAATCAATTAAATTACAACGCCCATAAATGTAGTTCGCTGAACTTCTGTGTTGGAGTGTCTTTATTCATCGGACAACTTTTAAAAGTAAATATGACAGTACATATTTGTTTCTTGAACTCATATTTTCTCACGATATTGCGATGTAAGCAGACGGATTTTTTTTAGCTTCTATTTGATTTTAATTTATTGTAATGTTTTCACGTTCATAGACTTATAATGCAATATTGGAACTTGCAACACTGTCATTTCCTTACATTTTGCTGATTAATGCCAATTAATGCTAGTTTTAGCATAATTCTTGTTTTGCTCTTTCGCTTTTTCTGCTTTTCTCGATATCCGAATACCTCTTTTACGGAACTTCATGAATTTTATCTTACGTGTCGGTTAAGTGATTCTAAATGTACCGATACAATAGTAACCAAGAGTTTATTGCGATATTAAACTTTACATCCCACTTTTTTTCTCACTTTTTCTTTCTCGTTATATCTCGCATCTTTATCAAGGAGGAATCTCGAATGCGATTTATATCGTATTTCGCGCCGTACTTCATCGACGAGACGGAAGACAACCGCGTAAAAATCCCGAAAGAGAACCGACGTCTGCACCCAATGACGTTTTCTTTCGAAGGCTCGCCAAAATCGCATACCTGTCGTGCATTCGTCGTTTTGTACGTCAAAGGTCAAGAGAGGTTTGCTAATATTTTTACAGACGGACAACTTTACGACTAGCGCATCTCCGCGCGATGATCATGCAGTATTTTATTCATATGCTTACACCGTAAATTCACATAATTCGACGTTTACGTTCGTACGTCGTTTTTATCTGCCCGTCAATTTCTCGCGTGCATCCGCGCATGGAGCTACATTTTTATAACAGCGATTATCTAGAGAATCACGCGCGCTAGCCGGCTGTTTCCTCGCTCAATCACTAATCGCACTTCGAACTTTCGAAACGGACTTCGCACTTGAATTTTATCGGTGTTATTGTAATTAGATACGTGACGTTTAAACGTGATGCGTAATGGAAACCTCACTATTAATCGTTGACAACAATGTTTCATACAATATGTGTGTGTGTGCCGTTCTTCCATTCTATTTTTTCGATCTAAATTAGTTTTATCTAAATCAAATAATATTAAATAAGAGAAATCCTAATTTTCAATCGAAACAGATTTTAGTGCTTAGATATTTCTGATTCTGCAAACAGCGCAATTCACACAAAGAAATATTTCAGCACTAACAAGCAAGATCTACTTTAACCGATAAAAATAGGATTTTTCTTATTCAATAAAATTTATTTTTATCGGTCCATTTCAAATTGTATAATTGTAATTAAATGAAATAACTAATTTTCAGGAGGAGATCAGTGAAATTTTTATAAAATAGAATTTAAATCCGGATCGAATCTGGGTTAAACAAGAAGGAAAGGGGTAAAAATCTGGGACGCCTTTATGTATCGTCTTTTACATATATCATTTCACGTCTCGTGCGACCGAGATTCAGTAGCTGCAGTATCTTCCCCGCGATTCTCTTATTCATAATTCCAACGTCCGTTATTCATCATTATTAATAGATCAGCCATGCCGCCGGCGCGCGTAACCTTTCTCCTGCATATTAAGCTTAATAAATCCAACTCGGCAGGCGACAATGCTTACGGCGAATGTTCCAGAACGGCCGATTACATTACGCCAAACAATGGTGCGAGACGTTCGTTTGATCAAGCGGGTCATTTGTTGCTATACGCCGCGCTGTGCCGCGCGGCTATACATATATTGACGTAGGCGTAATAAGTTATGTTTCTCGAAAATATCAGCCGCGATCTGTGATTGTGCAACGGCTCTATTTGCAACACGTGCCGCGACGC
>Ga0157363_1007535_pt1 | contig 10303 bp, 6 predicted proteins | sample AttsexASBM1_FD_111477 | JGI IMG/M metagenome (GOLD analysis project Ga0157363, IMG submission 111477) | Fungus gardens microbial communities from leaf cutter ant in Ribeirão Preto, State of São Paulo, Brazil - Atta sexdens ASBM1 | ecosystem: Host-associated > Fungi > Mycelium > Unclassified ...
AAAAAAAACCTGATCAGTTTTGCTACGTTTTTACGATGAGGTTTTTGAATTTTGATAAAAAAATCGTACTAGTTTCGTTTGTTGTTATCAGACAGTGGGTATAAAATATCGCGTTTTAGACGTTAGAAAACGATATTCTCGTGAGGTGCGCAAATTGAGGTGCCTCAGGTTTTATTAATATGCGAGATAATCTTGAAATTGCATCTCGCGTCGAATCCGGGCTCTCCAATCTGGAGCTCCTAAATCTCCCACGGGAAAGGCTCTCCCGGTATCAATTCGCTAGTCCAGATTATTCGTCAGTGTCGTACAGTCGGGAACACAGAACAAGCCGAGAATCGATAAAGGAAAACCACTTTCATTTCATTCACGAACGGGGATTTCGTCAGCCGGAAATTCGTGACGTGCTTCGCCGGCCGCGATCGGCTCGCATTAATTCTCATCGACGTAGATTTGACCGTCGTCGTGTTGGAGGTCTACGCGGCCCGGAGTTGGAGGCGCGCGAGCGTTCGCACGCATACCGACGACGAGTTCCGTGTGCGTGACACGCACCTTTGATGCTGTGTGGTCCACATGAGAGAGGAATAAAGTGAAACCGTGGGGCCACGCTGTCTCGGGGCCCGCTTCGATCCCAGAGTCGTTTACACGCGAAACTTATCCACCCAGTTTCAAATTCGGCTCCGGCACGTTCGCCAAGGGGAATAGGACTCATAAATTCTAACCGTAACTTGTTATCGCAATCTGCTTCAACTTCTCGATCGCAAATCACTCGGCCAATGAATTTGGAACCGCGCGCAAATTACATGAAAAATTTATTTCTTAGCGTTTGTTCGCGAGATTGTAAATAAATTCCAGAAGAACAAGTCAAAATAATGTCATATTAATCGAATCGTGACAAAAAAATTCGGTCGATAATCGATCAATAAAAATGATGTCCAATTAATTTATTTGGTTATTTTGACTTTCTTGTTCTCCTTGGGAAATATACGATTCCAGTTAAATATCTAATTATTTACAAATAGCACATAATACGATATATTGTAAAATACTAATAATACCGTAAAATTTATGTCACGCGATAACAGTGATAAAGATGAGCTCCGTCGAAGCTCTCTCATCTCGAGTGTGAAAGCAGATAGCATCGCCGCCGTACACACACATGGTTCTCATGGTTCTCATAGTTTCCACCGACTTGACTTCTCAGCACATTATTTTCCAACCCCGCGAGGGAGCTATTATGTAAAATGCCTCGCATATACGGGCACCGTAAAGCCGAGTGGCCTTAATTCAGAAACGTCCTGCATAATTAAAGCTCTTCCCACTGGTTTCGCCCGGTGCATTAAGTCGACCCGTGGCGGTGCGGCTCCCCCGCGGCTTGACTTTCCTTCCCGAACCGAATCGATCGTAAATCATTCTTCCTCCGCGGGGATTTTCGTCGGAAACCATCACTTACGTCCGTTCGACTTTCGGAGAATCGAACGGAAACGCGCCGCGCCGGAGCCTGTCAAGAAAAACCGCGGTGCACATTCGCACCTCTCTCTTCTTCTCTCCTTCCTTCTTTATCACGAGTTCAGTATTTACTGACATAATTAACGTGAGAATTTATTATAGAAGTGGCTATAAAATGTCGAATTTCAATACGACATTTATATCTATGGTATATATTGAGAATTGCGAGAGCAACTCAAGAGATTTGATTTTTCGTGTTTAAGTACTAAATTATCGAGCTCATTATCAAAAAAGTGACAGATTTGTGTCATTACTTTCTCGTTGCATATGTTATCCGTAATTCGCTTTAAATCCGTTTCCGTTACATTTTCTCTTTCTACCTTTCTGTTTGTACAGCAATTTACATTTGTGCGTTCAAATTATTTTATTTTCTAGCTAGCGAATTTTTGTTAACAAATGATTCAGACAAGAACCGATGTTCTCGAATACTCTGAAGTTATACATATTGGATGATGAATGTAATTCGCGTATTAAATTTTAAAGATTTCTTAAATGAATTATTACATAATTTCACGAAAGTTTATCTAAAATTTTCGATGAAGAAATACTGAAAAGAATTAAGGATCGATGAAAAACATCTTGAGAACGGATATTTATATCTGTTAATTCAGACAAGACATCATCGTTCATCAAGCAGCAATCAAATATTTTATTAAAATAACTAGAAATCAACTATTTAAATACATTACTATTTTTATCACATTTATAAGTATATTCGTAGAATTTTTAAAAAGAATTTTTAAAAATTTTTTCGAAAAAAATATTTTATGTTAAATAAATTATACGTCTTATAAAAAAATTCGAATTTCTTTTATCAACTTTTTAAGAATATCATCCATATCCATCTAACAATCTTTCTTACTCTGTTAGGAACGAACGAATTTTTTTGTAAAGATAGTTTTTTCTTTTAACCACAAGAGAAAGAAATGAGGAGAAACGATTCATCATTTAGTATAGTTAGTGATTTTGTCTTTCGTTTACGGAGTTCATAAAAAGCGCATTAGAAAGGAAATAGCTTCAATGGAACACACAAAATGTAGTACGTCTTGGATGTCAAGGGTTGAGACAGATCTGTGGCTTTTCGACCAACATCTTTCTGTCGGCATCACTGACTCAATCTCGGGAGATGTCGTATCGCTCTTCTCTTTGCGCTCCTTATGACATACGGTCGTTCGCGCTTGAAAGAAACACGTTACGACGTTATAGCCCCGCGGAAACATGAAGATGTACGTTCGCATTCGTTTCGCACGCGGCGTGGCGAAGCGAAGCGAGGTGAGAGGTGTATGTAACCCCTTAAGGGAATTAGTCACGGTCGCGTTTGGTCGAATCCAGTCGAGAAACTACTTGGAACAGATCTCGTGAGCGGCCGCCACACCTGAGCGCGCGCGAGCTCGTTGAAGAATCGATAATTGCTTCCTTGCACCTGAAATTAGTAGTGGTCGCCGGGTCTTCCCCTGGATCATCGGCTTCTTTACACACGCCTAACCTTTGTCCACAACGTGCTCTGAGATTCTCAAGGGATAGCAGATGGTTTGCCCTGGTCCTCGAACTTACTGAATTTCTGTTCAAACACATTTGTTTGAAATGATCGCTTTTCTCGATCAGCTGGGTCCTCGCCGAATATTCGATTCCTCTCAGGAAATTCGATTCAGTTAATTTGCACGACAACTCATGCACAGTCTCGTGGGACAAGAATGAGCGTTGTTGTCAGTAAATTAATGGCGAACGTTATGTGATAATGATCACATAAATATCTGTATGTATGTGCTATTCAGAAACATTAATCGAGGCTTAACTTATCCTTAATTTCCTTTTATCTTATTTTACAAAAAAATAGGAAGTAAAGTGATTAACGTTAATTATATCTTTAGAGAGTATCAATTTGAGCAGCATTATAAAGATTAAAATATATTAAAATAATAAGATACAAATTTTTATTATTGTTACTATAACGAATAATCATTCGAGAAGTTACATTAAATGATACTTGTCTTCATAAAAAAAAAACTAAGTAAGTAGTAAAAAAATAATCAGAACAATCAAGAAAAATGTTACATCGCGTCCGCCGTAATACTTTTCTAACGATGTAAACGATAATTATACATTGTGTACTTACATCTGTGAGAGAAGAGAGTCATATAAGAGAAAAAAAGAGTTCTCCTTCTATGATTGTGCATCATCTTGGAACTTTTACCTGTGTCGACGACATAATGTGCGGTTTATATGTGCTGATTCCCATAACGATTTATGTCAGAATACGTATGATTCATTGGGTACTCATTTAATAACGAACCAAGTGGCAGTTGCAATTAGCACATCGCGGAAGATGGAACATTTAGTAAGCATTAATCGACGAGAAAGTGTTCGCGAAGCTCCTTTACACAGCGATATAATCTCCCGTATTCTTACACAAGTTTTTTTTTTAATTTATTACAGAGATATATGATTCTACGGATTTCAAAATTTCACAATATTCTAGGAATATATCTTGCCACTATTTATGTATGTAATTGCAATAAAATTTATTTTATACTTAATATTATTTATCGCGTATCTATTTTTGTATTTTTTTCAGTATGTCGCACTGAGTACGCACATATGATTAATTACTTTATTTAAGTCGTGTTCTCTTTTCGAATGGATTTGTCAATTACTGGATCGTTATCTTATTTTATTCATTCATTTTTAATTCACCGGCTGGTGGTAAGTTCGGTTCTCCGATGAGAAAGTATCAGCACCGCGCCATCGAGATTCTTTCAGATGGAAAATAGCGTATATAAGATTTAACGGTATTTGCATATTGGAGCATCGTCAGTATACCTAATTGACGTTCCTGCGATCTCAGTGATGCGTTAATTTTTTGAAGATAGTCTTTTTAATCGATCTTCGTGCTATAAAGCTTCTAACACGATCCTTTGCGTTCATTTTTCTTCGTTTCTTTTTCCTCTCGACCATTTTCTTTTCTCTTTCGAGCGTTCTATTCACGCATAAATTAACTCCGAGCGAGTCAACGACTCGTAAAGCTGCTAAAAGGAACCGTATTTGGCGGATGAAATGAAAAATGAGACGGCCGCAGACTGAATTTTCACACCGGCTTTCGCGATTTTGCAGGATGCGAGACATTATGGAATTTCGGAGTTGGAAATATTCCATCCGTGCTTTGAATTCATTACCGCACTTTTCGCGGATACTTAATAAGTTCAAAGTGAAATTGCGGCATTTCTTTAAAAAAGAAAAGAGTGTTTTAAAGCTGAACTTCGAAGAATAAGAATAGTCTACTTGAATTTATCAATAATCGCGCGCAAAATGTCTGATCGTCGATGAATTTAGTCGAACCGATTTAATTAAACAATTGTCGATCCCTTTAATTTCGCGGTGACAGTCGGAGAAAATGTGTCTGATAAAATGTTTCAGGCAGATAAGTAAATTAAATTCCGTTTAATGGATGTATCGAAGTACATCGTTTTTCGATAATTATAAGCCGCGCGTGACATTTCTCATAATTTGATTTTCTAATATACTTATATGTCTTATCCCAGAAATGACTTGATTAATTACTCTTAATTGCACGATCTTTAGAAACCAATATCTCGAACGTCTTTTGACTTTCTCTTCTCGGATTCTAATCGAACAGAAAAACATGAAAATAAATAAGTGTTAATTATTAATTAACGATTGTTTAGAGAGTTAATGCGCACGCGAGTAAATATTATATATTTGCGTAAATATACACACATATAATTAGCGATGGCTTTTTTACAATTTTGTTTATATAAATCTTTCTTTAATATACGGCATATTTATAGTCACGTGGATATAAAAAATAAACAAGATTGATAGATGTATTAATTTTAACTGCATTAATATTTGATTTAAATTTATTTATACAAATAAATGAACCATTCATTACATGAGATAGGAGATTTTCAGGTTTATTTGAATAAAAAATAGAATGTGATTAAAAACATATAAAATAATTACAGAGCAGAATCAATATTTTATATGGTAGATATCTTATTACTAATAATCATAAGATATAATTAATTATCATTAATATATGTATGTTAGATAAATCAGAAATTTCGAGTGTATCAAAATTATCTTCTCCGATATTTAATTTCTATTCCGTATTGTAACTTTACTTCTCTGAGCGTGTAGCTTTCTTCGTGATCTCTCTAGTCAATTTGTTTAATTGGTAAAATTATCATAAAGTCGCTATTATCAAGATTCTTGTCTATCTTTAAATTTCGCTTGTAAGCCACAGAATTTCTTTGGATTTTGTCGGCATGATAGACTTTCCCGATCATGCATAATATCATCGAGGCTATCGTGATTCGATTCTGATTTGATCTTCAAGGTCGGATGTCATCGATTCTAAAGGCGGCTTCGCACAAAGCGGTCGCCTTTGCCCATTCGTCAAGTGTTTCACCTCTCTCTTTTCTTTCTTCCCTCTTTCTCCATCTCGCTCTTTCTTTCTGGGAATCTCGTTCAAGAGGAGATCGGCGCCCGAAGCAGCGTCTACCGTTAGCACGTGTGTCTCGTTATGCCACGATTCTACGTGCAAATACGACGAAAGCAACTTTCAGCAAGCTTCCGTCCTGCAACGGAGCACGTAGTCCTTTGTCATGGTCCAGTTTCTCGCGTCTTCGTGCATAATAATGTTTTGGTTCTACTCGAACAGCAAACTTTCGAAAACTCTGTCGAAATTTCAATGTTGCATAACTCTCACTTACTATGTTAGAACATTATCTTTAGACATTATGTAAATTCAATGAATTGTATGTACATCTTGAATATATCTTTTGAAATGAGTTATGTGCTAATTTAATAATATATATTTCATCGGTTTTTATCATGATGAAACTATTATATTATAGTTTTTCTTGTATAGAGCCCAATCTATTCCAATTATGCAATAAAATTTAGGTTTTTTAAGTATCATCATTAAGCGATATTACTTAAAAGAACGCGTGCGTTAATAATCAGGGGAAATGATTCGTTGATGAGCCTCGAGAGCGAATCGATTCATTCGCACCTGACGCAGGTGAAAGTATCATCGTCGATCGCGCTTCGCCGATAACGTTCGCACGTTCGAGAATTTTAGCCATTCCGAGTGCATCAAATTCAGCAATCGGTTTAATGAGTTGATTAACAGACGCAGAGACGAAACATTTTTTTTTTGCATTTCCATTTTTCTCCTTATATAATTCAAGGCAAAAAATTGTCGTGTATATCGTCTTGAATAGTTTTTTAAATAAGCAACAAATATATTCCGTGCGTTAAATTGCCTCTTCATTGAACGTATAAATTCGGTTGAATTTGAAATTTTTCATACATACTAAAATATATGCTTGAAATAGATTCAAAGAAAGCTTCAAACTTATTTTAGTTTATTCAATTTTTAAATTTGAAATTACATTGCTATTTGAAAAGATATTTTAAAATAAGATATTTTAAAAACACAAGATATGCTACTTATAATTATTCTATTTAATATTTTCATAATATTTTTTTTTTTTTGCCAAAATGAAATGAATGTTAACTTATTAAAATCTGACATTTTTTGCTTGAATCTCAAGTTACTATTATATTATTGCTTTTTAACGCAATTTTTATGATGAATAAATTTATTAATTTCTGAAGTTGTTTTTGAAAGTGCTCTGAATTTAATTTATTAATAAATATTATATATAATCAAAAGAGTCACAACGCGACCTAATCAGTCTTGCAAAGATTATAGGACGCTGTATTTCACAGGATATCCTACTTTCCCCCAGAGTGACTGCATTACTAGATTACGATAAGTCTTTGATATCTCTAAGCTATAGATAGCTGCTTATTAAATCATTAGTATGCGAACGGATGTCATGTTGCTACACACGTGATGTCACTGTCTTGTTCGTTTGAAGTTCGCGTGAAGAATATCTAAACTGTCGCTTTATACATATATACGACCGTATACTGTATGTCATGTATAAGCAATATCGTGTATTTCCTTTGTATCGTAAAGTATGAGAAATTTAGATAAACGATCTCTCTTATCCATCTTTCTCTTCCTCTGCCAATTGAAGTCGCAAGTCCTGTCTGTGTGTACGCGAATGTATAATTTTCGCGGTTAGTGACAGTGACCCAGCCGCTACGGCCATTCGCGTCTGGCCCCGCTTCAAAGACTTTCTCGACGTGGTCGTTAACAGGTACGATCGAATTCTCGTCGATCGATGAACGTCGAGACATCTAGCCCCTGGGAGTTGTCCTCGATCTTACAGAATCATACGGTTGCTTGTTCAAGTCACTTTTTAGCATGTAAAGATAATACCGTATTATTTAATCCATTTATGCTATATTTAATGTGCAATTCTAATTTAGAACAAAAATTGGAGATTGGAATGGAATCCGAATTTGACGTTATGTAGTCCGCAGGGCTTTCGGAGAAATTATATATATATCTCTAAAATATGCAGCTGCAGTATTACGCAAAAATCGATACTGAATTTTCGAGGCTGTCAAGCAATCGCGTCTCCTTAATCAGATTTCGTTCGCCAGTAAATTCGTTATCAGCCAAAGTTCTCTCTCTCTCTCTCTCTCTCTCTCTCTCTCTCTCTCTCTCTCTCTCAGGGGATATTCATCGATACGAAAACCGCGAGAATTCGGCGAGGATTCTGTACCTACGCATTCGGTCGTGGGAATGCAATTTTGACGATTCCACCGGTCGATTGGGGCAGGTCACGACCTGTCGGAAATTACTCCTGGCAATCTTTCGCGGGTAGTGGAACGAGAGTCTTTAGAGAGCGCAGTTAACAACGTCTTTACGACTCACTTTACAAGACATCGAGATCTCCACGAAGTTGTAAAGGACACATTGGTCCTCATATATTTCGTGAATAGCCGAGCAAGTACAGTCGGTTTGTCGGAAAATGTAGTCACGTCGAGTTCTACCTGGTTTTATGTTTCGTCAAAGTATCGTAAACTATACTCATCATAGTTACTCGTGTATTCATGATATTCTTATGTATCAGATCATATATATTTTTTTTAATCTAATCGGCGATGTTCACGTTTGTGTCATTTAATAAATTTTTCTTCAGAGACTTTCATGTGCATTGAATAAATATTCGGTAATTCGAAAGCAGTTATTTCATCAAATTTAAATAATATTAGGTGAATGCTGATATGCTATATAGAACCGTTACGTGTAAAATTTTATATAATTATAATACATTCTATATAATGCATTTTCGTATATAATCTGACAGCACGTTAGCAGTAGAACAAGAGAAGTTATGAAAAGAATATAAGAACTTGGCAGAATCAATAATGTTTTTTGGCACACGGCTTCAATAGATGATTTATGCTGATGTGTAAAATGCTTGAAAAGACAATTAAATGCATTGTAAATATCTACATCAGATGAACGTACGTTTGAATATTTTCATATTTATACAAGGCTTTTATTACGTAAGGATTACATTACAAATATAGTAAGTATAACATATAAAAATTTCTCATATATTTATTATTATAGAAAACAATCGATGTATTTGGCTGACTTTAATATTAATTTCACTTGTGCACTGCGCATATGTAATATTAAACAGAAAACGGGCTATTTGTGATTATCGTGGAAACTAATATTTTATTATTATATTACGTTTAGTTGTAGGATATCGCGGGTTTTATTCTGCACTGTCGAACAGATATTATTTTGCGTGCGCGTATTTACACGACTGTAATTAACGTCGAGCCCATCATTCTAGCCATTGATCGTCGGCCAACTGCACTCTGGATACCCACAATTAGACGAATTAATCACATTTCTGCAATCGCGTAGCCGGGTTGCAGCTTTTAAACAAACATGGAGAACATAATACCTCTCGTTCACAAATACAAATGCACGTGTTTACTTCGTTCCATGGATAAGCAAAAAACTTCTCGAGGAGCTTTTTGCTTATCTGTATAAATAACGACACACGTTTTTAATTCCAAGTACGTAATATTTATTTGTCTCTCGAAATAAAGATGTTACACATTTCTCTCCGCGGTACAAAAACGCTCGTCCCTCCATAAATCAACAACTTTTGCATTCTGTTCGTTAAATCGATAGTATCGGAAAATCAATTTAATAGACGATAGTACAGCGATAGACTCCGCAATATGTCCTTAATTTGCCAAAAATAAAATCGATAAAAAAAATATAAAATAAATATCGCAAAATGATAAAACTCGTAGAACTTTCGTCGTTTGTTATCTTATTATGATAATCTTTATATAAAGCAAAAGGCCAACGGTGACTAGATCCCTATATTTGATTCAAAGCTATCATTGAACAGGGCAGAAAGTGATATGATTATCCGGCGGTTAATTCAATTTACTTCTCGCTGTTTCAGATGATATCGAAGAAATTGACCGAGCTATCCAGGTGGCTACTGTTGGCGGGGCTTTTGTGCTGCTCGTCCTGTCAGAACGTACCTACCTCCCTCGAGAATAAACCCGGTATGTTTCGACTGCTCACTGTCCTCCTGCCCTAAACATGACATTACCACTACGTGTCCTGTGGAAATATTTTCCGTCGAACGAATGAAGACACGAGAAGAGAGCGAGTCTGCCCGTGTTTACTATTCTAAGATCTCTCTCGTTGCACTGTCATTATTTTTGTATGATCCTGTGAAATGTTTATTCGTACGAATTTGACCTCGGATAAAAAATTTAACACTGTTCCAAATCAAATTTTAATGTAGGAAACGATATATTACATTATACTACAATATGATATTTCGACAATCTGTATTGAAACTTTAAA
>Ga0157363_1007536_pt1 | contig 10301 bp, 8 predicted proteins | sample AttsexASBM1_FD_111477 | JGI IMG/M metagenome (GOLD analysis project Ga0157363, IMG submission 111477) | Fungus gardens microbial communities from leaf cutter ant in Ribeirão Preto, State of São Paulo, Brazil - Atta sexdens ASBM1 | ecosystem: Host-associated > Fungi > Mycelium > Unclassified ...
ATACTTTGAACATTGAAAATGTCTTAATGTTTCCTTGTCTTAATGTTTCCGATTCTTTTGAACTTTATTTCTTTTTCTGCCATTTTTTTGGCGTTTTTTCTCCAGAAGTTTGCGTGCTTTCAAGACTTGTTCGGGTTGCTTCAGCTCGTTCTTTATTTTAATCTTGTCTTTAAGCTTCTGATTGTGCCGCGCCCAATGCGTATTTGCAGCAGTTCGTACTGAAATAAATAAAGTATGTCAATTATTTTAATGAGCGATATTTAGAACAAATTGAATGCACGGAAAGAAAAATTTATAATAAAAGAAATGTTTTGAGATTTATCAATTAAATATATGTATGTTGTTTAGATTAATTAGATTTAAATTTAATATATTTTTACAATTAATGCGATCATGTTAACTCACAATTTTTCGATTGTAAAGGTTCTTCCTCGCTATCATCTGCGCTATCGCTTTCATTGATTTTACTCTTCTCCTTCCACACATTATAACGATTTGTTTTATATGTAGCAGGTATCCATACTCCCGATTCAGTGCATATTTTTTTCGCTTTCGGGTCCTGTTGATACAATGTAGAATATATATATATTCATGTTTTATAAATAGAGACGATGTATAAGTTAATATATATATATATACCCTCTCGACGGTGACCATCTTCTTCCTTTTCCTATCCCACTTTTTCAATTGCGTTTGAAGATGTTGACCATCTTCATTATCTGCTGTTAAATCCATTTGCGCCTTATTGGCTTCAGTAGCAAACGTGTTAACTGCTAAACTGCAAGCCAAATAAACGTAGAATATAAATAATAATAGAAAATTAAAAATATTTTTTAAATTGTATATTTAAAAAGAATTAAAATTATTAATATATTTTTTAATAAATTAAAATATATATTTATAATAATATATTTAATTTAATTATATATATATATATATATTTATAATAATTTTAATTTTTTTGTAATAAAAAAGTTATGAAAATTAAAATATATTTTTTTCGCGATTCTTACCCATCCTCTGTATGTTTATCTGGTGCAGAATAAGGTATGTAATATTCTTCATCTCGTTTTGTTAAACATTTTTTCTTCTTTGAAAGTTTGTATAAATCGTCACTAGTTCTTTTCTTTGGCACTACCACTGTCTTGAATGCAGCATTAATTTCTTCCGTGTTGCTGGATGGTAAACTGATCTTTTGAGATAATTCTACAAAAATTGAAAAGATTAATATTGTCACATATGTGTGGTTAATATTGTCATATATACAGTATTCAAGTATATACTGCTATCATAACATGTACCTGATGCCATATTGATTTTATCGATTTTATGTTCTTCCATCTTTTTACGGAAATTAAGAATATTTTCCCTGTGAAACATTCGTTTCGTTTTCATTACTTGATAATCAGTTGAATTTGTCTTCGTACCAATTTCAAATATCGTCTGTTAAAAAATTTAGATATTAAAATTGAAGCATAATATTTTATTATGTATATAAGGCGTTATATACTCACTCCCTGCGGTCTATAGTTTTTCATCCTGGATATTATATCCGCTGTATCAATGTGAGAAGCATCAGTATACTGGGGTAAAATTCCGGCTTCATTTATGCGAAGCTCCTTAATTCTTTTGACACTTTCTGCCGAAGCATTTGGTCGCGATCTAACGTATTGCTGATAGGCATTGTTGCATACTTTTCGCATATTTATCTGAAGATACACATTCATTAAATGCAACAAAAAAGATTGAAATTATACTAATTTATTTATTAACGTAAATATGCTCAGTATGCTACCAGATCAGTAGAAGTATTGTGCCAATTTATTAATTCAGCTAATTCTTCTTCTACCATGGCTTGTGGCAATTTTCCTACAGCATATTCCATACTTTCATCGGTTTCTGTAGTTGGCACTATTGTTAAAGGTCGACCAAGAAAGAGATGCAAATCTAAGAGATAAGGATATTCATCCGAGCTCACAATATTATATGCCATTCCAACACGTCCAGCTCGAGCACACCGCCCTGCAGAGTAAATGTTTATAATTAGTCAAAAGTGCCTTCGTGTTTTAATAATAATTAAGAAATAGTTATGAAAGAACATACCTACTCTGTGTACGAAGAGTTTAGATTTTGCAGGAAAATTAAAATTAATTACACAATCGAGATGTGGTATATCTATTCCTCTAGCGGCAACATCTGTTACTATAAGAACTCTCACTTTACCGATTTGAAATTTAGCTGCGTTTATTTTACGCGCAGAAGGATCCAGATTTGAATAAATGAAAGTGTTAGATATACCTGTTTTATCTAATATCTACAAAAATTTTATAAGCTATTATTCAATTGCCAAAGTATTTATATATATATATAGATTTTTTATATATATTGTATTTATATATATAGATAAAGTATTTATATATATAGTTTATAAATAATTTATATATTTAAAAGGCGAGTATGTATGGTAATGATTACCTGATGAATATATTCTACATGATGCATAGTTTCCGCAAATATAATTGTTTGCGACTCAGGCTTAATAATTCTTTTTAGTAAGCTTAGAAGTACAGCTAATTTCTCTTCAGGGCGACATGTAATAAAAGATAATGTCAATCCTTCAGGCAGCTTACTCTCAACATCCAAACGAAGTAAAACTGGATCATTTAGACCAGCTTTAGCAAAATCTACTAGAATCTTAGGCAAAGTAGCAGAAAACAATAGTGTCTGGCGTGATTCTGGTAATCTATTTACAATTTCTTCTATCTGTTCCCCGAAACCCATTTCAAATAATCTGCAATACAATTATCACTTTATACAAATGCAAATATTAAAAATTACAACATGAGAAAAAAGAAACTATTACCTATCAGCCTCGTCAAAAACAATGTATTCAATATTTTTCAACTGCAGATCCATCTCCACACATATATGCAGAAATCTACCTGGAGTAGCTACAATGATGTCAGGATTTCCATGAATTGCACTAAACTGATTATCCATACTGTCACCTCCCAGTATCACTGCTGATTTTAATCCTGTAAATCTTCCTAATTCCTTTATAAACTTTAATGTCTGCAGTGCCAGTTCACGTGTAGGCGAAAGTATCAATGCACGTGCACCCGTTTTTGCTTGCCTCGCTTTGAGTTTTTCGAACAGAGGAATTAAAAAGCAAGCAGTCTTTCCACTACCTGTCCTAGCCATTGCTACTACATCTCTTCCCTCGAGAGCCAATGGTATAGTCTACCAAGAATAAATTTTACATTAATGTTAATCAAGATTTAAAAAAGTTGTAATCTCAAAATGTAAACTACATTTGCTTATTAATATACATATTTTTTGAATAACCTTTCTCTGTATAGGTGTGGGTATTTTGTATCCACGTTTGAGGATCCCTTTCAGTACTGCAAAACTAAGAGCCATGGATTGAAATCCTCCAGATTTCTTGGAAATCTTCTTTTTAATACTAGCGATTTCATTATCTTCATCATTGTCACTGACTGTATTCGGATCAGCAAATCCAATAAGATCATCGTCCTTCATCTTGCTGTAGACTGCAAAACACAATTTTATTAATATAATGAATAAAATGCTATATTATATATAATATCTCTCTCAAGTTTGTCGTTTCTTGTCAGAGATACAGTGAGCTCTTTCATATTTATCTGTAAAGGACCTAGTTTTTTAATACAAGTTTCAAACAGTTTATTAGAAGATATATATGACAAAGATAGATGGAATGATAAACAGTTTTTGTATTAAACAACAGTACTATTATAATATTCAAATTTGATCTCTTAAATTTTGTAAAGAGATAAAAATTAGATACTCTTTATGATTTATCACTACTCTCCATGCATGCGCGAAATGATCATCAAATAAAATCTGATATATTTATATATCAGATGTTCTGAATCGATATGAACTCAGATCTTTGGAGTAGATTCAGAATTGGATATATATTTTAAATACTTTCATTTTATTTATTTTACAATACAAGTGTATTTTAGTATTTTGTATTTCGGCAGAGCACATAAAAGTATTATATGTATATTTTGTATTTAAAACAATTGAAAATTTTAAAATACAAAATACTATTATGTATTCTCATGAAATACAAAATATATATATGCTCTGCTGAAAAACAAAACATAATTGTCTTACAAATACTGTTTTTCAAATAAAAGTATTTCAAATACATGCCCAGCTCTAGGCACAGAAAGGCAGCCGTAATTCTTTCTGTGCCACAATCACGACAAACATAAGTAATATGTATATTGTACCAATTTAACATATTTTAAATCTATATAAATATTATGTATCTTAATATAAATATAATAATATTATAAATATTTTTTTAATTTTTTTAAAATTAATCAATACTCTTATAACATTATATGCTGTGAATATTTTAAAAAATTATATATAATCTTACTTTTAAAGTCTCGATTCTGTTATAAATCCAAATTCATCAAATGTCACATGGAACAGAGCTGTAATCTCACATAACCTTAAAAATAAATGGAATGGTGCTTCACTAGAGAAAAACCTGAGAAAGGACATGACGGCTTAAAATCTGTAACTGCAAAATGCTGCCGCGCACTACCGCCTCTGAAGAAGTGGACATTAACTATACAACAATATGTTCTCTCTCAGGTTTCTTTCTGCCGTCGATATAATTTCGTTAAGTTTATTTTCCAATGCCGCATATACAAAAAATCTAATGTCATTTCATACATAAGTGAGCGTAATGATTATTATCATAATATATTTAATACCTAACAATAAAATAAAATTCAGTGGAGTAGTATTGCTATATTAATATTTTGATTTAAAATTTTATTATAGAACTTTAAGTAATAAGTGTATTTCTATTGCGCGATGTTTAAATGATTCACAATTTATAATTGCTTATTATTTTATAAGTTCGATTTTTCTTTCATATAATTTTTTCAATAGCCTTCATTTATTTACTCTAATTGGTTTTTAATTTTTGGAAAAAATATAATTTTTAGTTCATATTTAAAATTCTTTTATGTTTGAAATTCTACAGTATATGTAATGCAGAACTGTGTACTAAATACACGTTACATCATAAAAGTGCTTGTCGAATGCGTACAGGTTTTTCTATCCTCATAAAACGCACTGTCCTAAATTCTGAAAAAGACTGAAGATTTTTGCGCGTAGCGTTTATATATCACATTCGGAAGCTAGCGTGACCCAATCCGCAGTGAGGCGTCGCGTCATTGGCTGGCATGCGAGTGGTGGGGTTCGCCGTTTGGCTCATATAAATACCGTGTAATTCTTAATTTCACGCTTTTGCGACTCGAGCAGGAGACAGGGTATGTCCTATCATTTTAACGTTGAAAAAGTTCGCAGCCCTGTCTCCGAATCGATTGTGTTTTTTTCCATATTCTAATCTCTGCTGATTATAAAACGACGAGAAATAGCAAGGATCGTTCATCGTTGGATTTCTTTATTAAGGTAATCAATAATTAACTTTGCCTTTACTTCCCGTAACAATATAAATATCGCGTATTGCAGATTCTTCTAGTATAGTATACTGATTATTTGGTCGAAAGTATATTTCTCGTATACTTCGTTCGATCGAAAAGATCGCGACGTCGTGTTTCGCGTTGCTTTTTACGCGTGAAGTTGACCGCATACGGAAAACGATCGCTTCTCCATTTCGATTGCATTCACATTTCATTCGCAAAATGCGGCGGATAGGACACAGCGGAACGAACTGGGTCTCAGACGAGTAAAAACGCGCGATCGAATATGGTAATTAAAACCTATATAATACTTGAATGTATATTTTTATACGCGATATTTAACTACCGAGTATAGATTCAGTAATCGCATATTAATAATCTGCTCGAAAGCGTATTTCGCAAAATTCGTTTGCCGAAAGTATATAATTGAGATTTTCACAATGAGATTTTCGAATATCAATCTGTAATACGGAAATAATAAAAGACGAGCGTATATTGTAATATACGATGCCCTTTATGATTGTTATTTCTATATTGTAATATACGATTGCTCTTTATGATTGTTATTTCTATATCTCGAGTATCAGATATATCGGAAAATTCAATGCGACGCCAAGAGTGAGAAGTGCACTACGCCGCGTCATTCGAGTTTGGTACGCGCAGCATTGTTTTTGCATTAACGCAAAAACAAAGTTATCTCGTCTAATTACAACTATGATTCATTTACATATCTGAATCTATAAATGAAGTGCAAATATAATTAAGAGACGAGATAGGCATCGATCAAATGATAATTGAAACTTATATTAAACCTGTATTTGTTGCAACACTTTATTGCAACACTTGGTGTTCGCACAATCAGATTCATTATTCAATTAGTTATAAGTTATAAGAGAAGGACGCGCACACCGCCGTCCTTGCTCTTGGCATATGAAATTGATCATGCGAGAGAAATCACTTCGACATAATAATTGCATTTATGTTTATTTGCAGAATGCGGTGAATACGAGATGGTCGGCTCCAAATTAGTGACGTCGCGTGACTTATTAAATTTGGTAAGCAAATTTATATTAATTTTATATCGATAATTCGTTCGAACACGTATTTAACAATATTCGTGCGGTCGAATAGCATTTCGTCTTTGATGCGTAAAGTCAGCTGTCCAGAAATTTTTCGCTATTTTAGGTACATTCCAATATTCAAATTTTATTTGTAAAATATTGCAAATATCAAACATAACAAATTTTCTGCGTTCTTTTTTTTTGCTGTCGCAATTATGAATTAGGTATCACGTATAATTAATACCGATAATACGAACAAAATATGACATGGTCGCATAATATTTAGAGTGCGTTCCGCTTTTACGCTCATACGCCGTAAGTATTAGTTCATTCTCGTTGTTTATTAAATATTAAACAGGACAAATGATGTTTGCAAGTATTTTAAATACAAAACAGATGCATCTTTAATAATTATTGCAACTGCACTTAATTTTAACAAATGATTTGTTTCTACTAGGTACTAACTAAGTACTGTCTACATGTAACAAAGTAAGCAATGGGAAGAAAAGAGAGACCAGAAGGCTTGACAATTCTGTGAGGAGGAGGAGGAGGAGACTTAGGAAAAACAATGGGTTTTGATGGAGCAACTTTGCGGTAAGCAAGCTTATTACTTACTTATGCATAAAAAATTAATCATTTCTTCCATTAGATTTGTTTTATTTCGATGATTAAAAATAATAATTGAAGAAAAAAATTAATCTAAAATGTTATGGAAATTTATTCTGGAGACAATTTTGTATAATTATTTTTTAATGAATATATAGTTGAAAAATTCAATGTGCATAAAAATTATTTTTTGAATTATTAATTATTTTGAACGTTATTTTAATTTGGATTTTATGTTTGTATATTACAGAACTAACCATGTAGCTGATAATTCTACTGCTGCATATCAGTCGGTGAGTGACAAAGATTTTATCAGGTAACGAATCTGTGAAAAATGTAGCTCTATCATATTAGAAATAAATATAATGTTTTATAAATTCGTTACTTTAAAATGGATTAGCTATAAACAATTATGATACATATTTAATCTTGGATTTATATATATCGGATTATATATATTTATATATATTATTTGTCAACTTGATTAGCATCTTGGTATGCTTGAAACTATTATGTTTATATTCCTGAAAAAATTTCATATATAATTACATAAAATTATATAAAAAATTAACATATTTTATATACAATTTTATATAATATATATTTTATATTATATACAATTATACGTAATTATATAAATATAATCCAATTATATATAATTATATAAAAATATGTATATATATATGTGTGTGTGTGTATATATATATATATATATATATATAATATATAAAACATTATTTCCCAGGTATTCACACAAGATTTATATACATAAGAAAAGAAAATGAAATAAAATTCAATGATGAGTTAGTGTTATAAATATAATATTAATAAAATCAAAATAAGAGAGAGAGAATTGATTGAATTAATTTTATTGAATTATTATATGATTTACATATATTAGAAATGATTAAATTTTTTAATTCAAAAGAATATCCAACAAAAATTCCTTTCTTTACTGACAATATAAATAAAAAAAAAAATTTATATACAAAGTTGCATTTTAATAAAAATAAGTTCGATAAATAAAAAAATTATTGAAATAATTGAAATAATTTTTAAATTAAAATTGATAAAATAAATAATGAAATAACAAAAAATAAATTTTCGTATAAACAAAATATTATGAATTTTAAAATATAAACATTCCACAAATTTCTTTTTAAAATAATTGTAGTATAGGATATTTATATACAATATATATATATTTAATACATATGACTTAAAAATAAAGAATTTGATACAGCAAAACCTAATTAAACAAGTTACGCATTTATTTTCCTTAATCATTCCAATCTCATTCCAAGATTAAATATGATATAAATTGGTGCAAAGAAAAAATAAATGTACATTTAAATTTTTACATTTGTACGCATTTAAAAATATCTTTTAAATGCGTACAAAAAAATTGTCCTTCTTTACAAGAAAAATACAATAATATTATACAACGATTAACTAATCTTATTTTACATATATACAGATATATACAATATATGCATATAAAATGCAATACTATATATAATTGACTGTAAATAATTAATTCTTGAACATACACAGCATCAATTTTAACATAATAGTTTAAAACTTATTCATTTGATCGATTGATAAAATTTACAAGTAAAAAAAAAGCAAAATATCTGACATAAAATTCCATAAGTTACGTCGCGAACACAAGAACTTTTCAAATTATATTAACATTTCTATTAAAATTTGTCTATAAAAAAGATATTCATATAATACATATTACAACTAGATATAAGTAACGTAAGAATAATATAAACGCAATTGATAAGGAGCTTATAAGTCACAATGCAGAGTTTTTTCGCGCAGTAGTTATACTTAAATATACATATATAAACAATAAATTATATTTTCGAAACCGGACCATTTTTAGTATGTTAAAACGATAAAAGAATAATTTGTGTATAATTTAAAGTAAATGATGGAGTATCAATACCATGAAACTATTATTAGCGCAATAACAAAGATTTCCACAGATTTATCTATGAAATATCTTAAAACAAATAGAATTATCTAGATGATGCTATAAATACAATCATAATGTACTGGGTCTATGATGATTCAATTTTCTTGCCATTCCATTTTCGTTGTATCTTTGCAATCATTTGTATTTCATATAAACATTGTGCAAACACAAGAGTTCCAGGCATAATTTAAGATTATTATAAAACTAATATAAAACTAATATAAACCGCTAAATTATGAATTACATAGATGAATTACATAAATAAATTTTTTAATAAAACAATAACTGTGTTAGAAATAACAATTACATAATCATATCATAATTATATCGAGTTTAAGCACATTTTTCAAAAATTAGATAGAAAATAGAAACTTATTTTAACAATAAGTGTCCATGGATAAAGTGATCGGTGTCGAGGTACAGCGAGATTTTTTTATATAAGTGTAAAAAACTGTTATGTTAAATATTATATAGAAATACTTCGATTGCAAAACAGCGTTTGAATATAGCAAGGCGTCACATGAAGATGAAAATATAAAAAAATAGTTAGGTATATATTAATTACTATCAAAATTTATTAAATTTATTACATTTAGTTTAAAATCATTATCTTAATGTCACATTTAATATGCATTAAAATGAAATTGAAAACGATAATACAAATTAACCGAAATTAAATATAAAAATTACAAAAAGCAATTCTAATACATATATAGTAAAACGCCAATCCACATAATTTTTCAAGAATTATTCACTTCTCTTATCCCGTCACACGTTCCTTTATTTACCTCTCTTCTACAATAGCTCCTCCATCTCGGCTCTCTCAATATCTTATTTCTTTCGTAAATTTTAATTAATTTTTCATTTAACATTTCTGTTACAGATTCTCCATGGCATGTGCAATAAACGATTCATTGTTTCAGAACCATTTCCTGGTTTTACTCGAAACTTATAAAAATTCGGGATACGGTCCGGATAATAAGATCGTTGCAATACGTGCTCAATTTTCGCTACATTTACCGGTCTGTCGAGCTAGTCTCGTAAGACTAGCATCTAGGAAGCCGATAAGCTGAATTAACCACGATTAACGCACGAGGGATGTGGGCAATAGCGCCCCAGAAAGTGGATTGCCTCACGTCGCGTCTATCAGCCGCGTGA
>Ga0157363_1007537_pt1 | contig 10300 bp, 2 predicted proteins | sample AttsexASBM1_FD_111477 | JGI IMG/M metagenome (GOLD analysis project Ga0157363, IMG submission 111477) | Fungus gardens microbial communities from leaf cutter ant in Ribeirão Preto, State of São Paulo, Brazil - Atta sexdens ASBM1 | ecosystem: Host-associated > Fungi > Mycelium > Unclassified ...
AAACTCATACCTGATGGGAGCTGTCAGGCTAATTTTAGAAGGTAACTAATTATGTCACTACATTGATATGCTTGTATCTCTATGAATACTTATCACTATAGGATATACCATATATCATTGGAAATAGTTTGATAAGCACTTTCCAGTGCAAGTTTGATCATGCAAATCCATCCAGTTGTTCATGAGATATTAGCAAACAAAGATTTTACAGTTACTGATGACCTAATATCTTAGTTGTTTGTTGTCACTTTTGTACATCCTATATATGTGCAGATAGCCCTCATTTGAGACTTTACAGTGCAACTTAGTTTGTGAAAATCAGTCCACTTGTTGTAAAGATACAAGCTGAATGAAGTTTGTGACAAGTTCTCTTATCTTACTTCTATTAGTGTCTCACTACTAAAACCCCAAGTATCTTCTATATCTTCTACTCATATATAAGCTAATGTCAGAGTTCAAGACAGTGGACTCTAATTATTTTATTTTATTTTCTCATTTTCCATTTTCTTTGATTTTATTTTAATTTTTGGGAACTTAGAAGAAGGGTTAATATGATGTCACAGTCACACAGTCACATAACAACATCATAGTCACAGTCACATGATTATGTATCACATAGAAGAGCATAGAAGATTCTGGAAGGATGATGTCATACAATATGTTTAACATATGTTGACCTTAAGGGAAAACACATGGCTGTTTAGGGTAGGCTAGAAGTAGTTAGCACAGACCATGGAGTTTTAGTATATAAGGTAGATAATCCTGTATAAAGTTCTTTATCAAGTTTTCTTGTATTTAACCTTGATACAAAGTTTTTTTTACTTGACCCACCCTAAGGTCTTGTGACCATAACACCTAGTATTTAATGGCAACACACAAAATCAGTACTCATCTCTGTTATAATTTCAAAATCTTAGAGTTAGTTAAGAAAGTGAACCTTGTATTAGGGTTAACATAAGAGAACTCAATAGAGAACTCTTTACAGGATTGTCTACCTTTTATACTAAAGGCACATGATCCATGCTATGTACTCCTTACCTCAAGGCCAACATGTATTATGCACGTTGTATAACATCATCCTTCTAGCACCTTCTACACCTTTCTTCTTGTGTCACATGACTAGCCCTAACCCTCCATTCTATAAATAGAAAAATATGAAAATAAAATCAAAAATAAAATAAAATAAAATAAGAAAATGAGAAAAAACTGAGTCTACTTCTTGCGATCTTGACAATCTCCATCTCAGACTTTATTTAATCCTCTGAAGTTGTGACCATGTGGCAAACAGATGGTGCAGTACATAAGCTGAAGCCAAGGTTATTTTGACAAGTCCACATTCCCAAGCCAACTCTGTGAACTTCTACCTCCTAGTGTGAACAGTGCCTGACAAGCACTCAAAATCCATCCCAAGTTGTATCTTTTTCCATAAAGATGACACTTAAAACTCTACAAGTACTTTATCTTCTATAATAGAGTTTGCTTGACTAATCTCTAATTTTTGTCTCTAATATTTTTTGGATCAATTTGATCATAAATCTAGTTATCTATGAAGTAGGATAAAGACATTGATATCACTCAATATAAAGATATTTATAGTAGTCTTATATTATCTTTACTCAAGTCTCTATATATCATAAACATTTTTCTGTATTTTAAGCTATATAAGCTAGCCTGTTCATTGTTATATATGGTTCATACCTTGGCAATTGAGGTTTGTAAAAAGTATACAAAAAAGTAGATAAAGTATAGTACTTATTTAAGATATATAAAACATGGATATTAAATAACTTTCAGCTTTAGTATTAGGGAAACTGGGCAGAAACTCAGAGTTTTCATGGAATTTGTGCTTCAGAAAATCCTAAGTTTATCAACTAGCTCAATACATAACATATTTTCTAGGAGATCTTAAGAAAATAGAGTAGGGTAATTACTACTCTAAATACTGTCTAGTTTGTTCTGATGTGTTGGAAATCTGATTACATAAGCATATAATGATAGTATCTTAGTAATCAAGAACTGTTAGAAATAAAGAGACTAATCTAGTAATAGTAGTAGAGTGCAAATGGTAAAAGTCTAGAATATAAAAAAGTAAATCAAAGATATGTATGCAAGATCAGTAGAACATTGCAGAGTTCATTGAAGTTGGCAATTTACAGATGTATAGAGAAGAGAGAAGTGGATAACATGCCTGATATGATTGTAGACAGCTTGAAGATTGTTACAATCAAACACCTTGAGGATTCAGCATGGTTTAGGGTCAAGGATAATGAACATGATTGGCTACGCTGTAATAGTCTCAGTCAGTGCCTCATGTAGTAAATACTATAGCCTTGCCTCTTCCTCATGTTTTATGACTTGTCTGCATTATGTACAACAAACTATTACCTCATGTTGGACTTATATATATAGCGTAGAAGTACACCTATATCTTTACACTTTACCAATTGCATCCTATTCCTTTCTTACTCTCAAGCCTTTGCCTAAAGTGTAACCTGAGCTCCAAGCTAAGATCATAACAAAGATGTTTATAATATAACTGTATTAGCACAAATATACAGAGTAGTAGGTAATTATAGGTGCAAACTCTGAGCATAAGAAACTGGTTTTTGCAAAATTTGTGAATGAAAACTCCAAGTACAAATCTACAGAGTTTATAGGAAAAAATCTGAGTAAAAGTTTGTAAAGCTTGTTAGTAAGTGTTAGAACAACTGGTAGGGTCTGCAGGGTTTAGTGGACTTTCACACAATCTTTAGGAAGTCCTAAGTATATTAACTAATAAGATACAAGTAGTGCTTACTTCTAGAAAGTCTTAAGAAAACAGAATGAAAACTTCTAGAGATAACAACTATCCTAAATACTACTAGAGTACATTCCAATCTGGTAAAACAATGCTGACATAATCAAAGAATAATAGCAACTATATAGTTAGGAACTCTAATGGAAGTATGAACTGAGAAAGAAAAGAAGCTTATAATAGTGATATTCAAGATAGAGCAATATCTAGATGTTTGACAATACTAAGCAAGATTTGATAGCAGAGAGTAGTGATATTAGCTTGAGAAGCTCTACAAGACTCAGTAGGGCTCAGAAAGCACTGACTAATAAAAAATAAAAACTTCACAGAGTTTGGCAAAGCCATAAGTAAAGTTTGGATATTTGAATTCTATACAAAGGCAAGTTTTCTTACATTTATCTTCTCTTTAAAAACTTAGTCTAGAGCTAAGATATCTGATGTTATTAACTTGGGTCTAAGTACTAAGAAAAAACATACTCATGTATTGGGTGACACAAGAGAACTTGATAGAGTTCCTATTACAGAGTAGTCTACTTTATATATCTCTAGGAGTTGGTCTGTATATACCTAACTTATTCTAAAACTATAACTAAGTTCTTCCAGTAGTTTCTATAATTTTCTACTAAGTCACATGACTGTGTGATAGTAATAATGACATATATCATACTCCCATTATGCTTTGTGATATTTTTAACATTTACATATAATATCACATTACATCTTTTAGCTAAGTTTTAAGAAAAAAACTTAACTACAAGAGAGAAAAGAAATAACAAATAATATGAAAAATAGAAAATAACTAAGTTCACTCTGAGAATCTCTGACATCTGAAGCATCTTCCTAGAAGTTATTCTTCAGGATAAATTTCTTTTACTTAATCAAATACTATAACTTTCTCTAATACTATCTACTATTGAGAATCTCTTCCACTTCCTACTCTTTCTCACTATCTACAATAACTGGAGCAGGGGATACTGTTGTCTTCTATTCTAGGATTAGATATTCTAGAACAGCTATCAGCTTCACTACATTAAATACCAAACATAGCTATTACTACTAGTAGAAAAGCTCCAGCTTGTATACAGTAAGTTCTACTTACTTCTTTACTTCAAAGAGACCTAAGCATTAGTATGAAAGCTTAGAGGAGGGATATATCAACTGAATGTCTGATATATCTAGATATTTTTTAGTTATCTGGTCAGAAAATAGGAGTAAGAATCTGATATTGATTGTAACATTAGACCATGTCATTCTGAGACTTTTAGAGTGTAGCCTTAATTTCTTTAAGAGTTGATTTTATCTAATTTATGAACTTGGAGATAGACTCTAGTTTTGATAGCTATCAGTATAGCTTAAAATCCATATGTGGAAAATAACTCGTATTTAGAGAAAAAGGCTACTGAGTAGTAGAGTGTATATGGTTGTTGTATTGAGACTCTACTAAAAGCAGGAGATCATACTAGTTATTTTGCTATTCATTGATGAAGAGCTAGAAATTCTAGTTCAACTCCTAATTGATATGCTTTGTTTGTTCATCCAACTATGAGTACTAAGCTATAGAGAATATAACCTCAACTCTGAGCAATTTGTAAAGTTTCTGAAAAAAAAGTATTACAAATTGTAAACTTCTATCTGAAACTACTTGTTTAGAAAGACTATGAAGTTTTCTAGACATTGTACAAAAAAAGCTAGGCTTGTCAAAGCACAACTTACATTCAAGAGTGAAAGTTCATAGAGTTTAGATAGGGTCTAAATCAAGTATGAAAACTTATCCAAAAACACAGAGTTGTAAACTTCCAGAATAATCTTGGCTTCAACTTATGTGTTGTGTTACCAACAGTTACTTGGTTATAAACTTAGAAAACAACCTGGAGTTGAGGTATTGGGAGTTCTAGTGTCAAGAAATAGGCAAAGACTTAAGTAAGGGAGGAGAGAATGATCAATTGGTAAAGTATAAGAATACAAAATTATATCTACAACTATATACCTAATAGCTATGAGAAAAGAGAAAGGTGTCCTTGAGAAAAACAATAAGGAAAGCATAAGGAGAACATAAGGAGTTTGTGCTCCAGAAAATCCTAAGTTCAAGATGAGACTAGTCCAGATACATAAGATAGACAAGAGAAACAAGTAGTAGAGAAAACTAGGAGATATAGAAGACTGTGAAGAAAGAAATAAAGAGAATAATAGAGAGTGAGAAAGAGGGATAGAAGAGGAATCTTTTGAAGAAAGTAAGTATATGTTTCAGACTCAACTACTTTTTAAGAGCAAATAATCTGAGATCACTACAATCATGAATTGATAGAACATTCAGGTTATACTAAGACTCACAAACTCATTACAAGAAATTACTAGTGACCTTGTATAATCTCTAACATCAAGAGATATGTGCTTGAATATGAACAGTACCAACTCAGTAAAACAAATCAACAAAGAGGATAAAACTTACTATATTCAGATAAAGTTTCTCAACAACTATAAAATGTTATTATTCTAGACCTTGTGGAACCTCTATCAACCTCAAGAAAGAGTATGATGGAATAATGGTAGTAGTGAATAGATCCTTGAAAATAACACAGTATATCTCTATAACAATAAATGTTGAAAGAAGTAGCCAAGAACCTATGAGAATTGTCAAGAACAAAAAGTGTAGACTTAGTTTTTTCTCACTTTCCTACTTATTTTATTTTATTTTCTATTTACTTTTGTATTTTTCTATTTATAGAACTTAGGGTTAGGGTTAGTCATGTAACACAAAAAGAAAGGCATAGAAGATGCTAGAAGGATGATGTTATACAATGTACATAATACATGTTGGCCTTATTCTAATAAGATATTAGTAGTAATAAGATGTCTAGAGTCTTGAAGGTATTTTTCAGAGAGAGTAAGAATAAAATTTAAGATTTAGACCAATCACAAGAATCTCAAATATTTTATAAAAAACAGAAGTTGAACTGAAGACAAATAAGATAGTCTGTTTATTTATCAAGATTTGAAACATGTACCCAAGAAAAGCATAAAAAGAGTAAATGGGCAAAATAGAAGGCTAAATTGACAAAAAGAGGTAGAGAAGGATAATAAAAATAGGATATTACTCAAACTGGAATAGTATAGATAGTATAGATAGAAGAGATATTAGTAAACTTATTGGAAAATATAAAAAAGTTATAAGTGAAGAATAAAAGTAATTGAGGAAAAAAGATGTATGTGCCAAAGAATAAGAAGTTAAGAGTAGAAGTGATTTGGTTCTATGATAATACTCTAGCTAGATGGTATAAAAGCTAGTGGAAAATGGTAGAGTTAGTAATGAGGAATTTTTGGTGATTTGAGATTATTAAAGAAGTAAAAAAATACATGGAAGAATATGATTCATATTAATGTGATGTAGTGAACTTTATCACAAAGTTATTACTAGCCCAAAAATGTGATTTAATTCTAGTTATGCAATAGAATAAAAAAGATAGCATACTTTGTGCTAAATATGGAAAAGATATTAGCAGAGAGATCAGCACAACTGTTTTGAAACATATATAGGAGTTGTATAATGTCAGAATTTGTGAAAATAAACTAAGTTCTTTTCTTATTTTTATTTATTTTCTTTAACTTTAAAGAACAGTTTTTCTCTTTCTTTTTATATACTTAGCTAGAGTTAAGGGGCATGATATCACATGTGACAGTCACAAGGTCACAGTCACATAATCATACAATAATAGAATCTCAAAGATCTTAGTTATACTCCAGAGTAGATTAGTATAGCTTGTATACAAATTAAGTATAAAGATATATAAGATAGATTAGATTGTAGTAGGAACTCCATCAAGTTCTCGTATTACTCAATACATGAGTGCTCTTCCATTCCAGTACTGGACTTAAAATTTTAATACATAGGTTACTAAATAGTATCATTTTGAATAGAAGTTCATAATTCACAGCAAAAGTGATAAGAGAGATAAATAGAATGCTAGGCATTGAAACAAAGCTGTCAACAGTCTTTCATTTACAGATAGACAGATAGATAGAGAAGATAAACTAGAAACTTGAATAGTATCTAAGAATTTTTATCATAAATAGAAACTATAGCTAGAAACAACTTTAGCAATCAGAATATTGTCTTTGAGATAAGAAGAAAGGAAAAAGTTTGAGAAAGCAAAAGAATTTCCAAAACAGATAAAAAAGATATAAGGAGCAAAGTTAGTATTAAAAAAAACACAGAAAAAATAAAAAAGATTGTAGATAGAAAGAGAGAAGATGTGGTAGAGTATAAGATAGGAGATCTAGTACTGTTAAGTACTAAGAACTTCAAGTTCTAGAGAGTAGAATAACAATTGAAGAAATTAACTAGTCCTATAAGACAAAAGATATTGTCTCAATAAAACTAGAGCTGCTGAAGTTGGTAAGAATCTATTTAGTAGTAAATGTTAGTAGAGTATAAATGTATTAAGAATAGATATAGGGTTAAAATACAACTTTGAGTATCTAGTGACAATAGATAGAATAGAGAGTTAGAGTGACTAAACAAAAGTGCAGATAACTCTGAAACTTCAGAAAATCCTAAGTTTATTAACCAACTAAACAACTATATAACTTATTTCTAAGAGAACAAGATAAAGTTCTTAAAGATAATAGCTACTCTAAATATTATCCAGTCTATTCTAATATGCTAGATATCTACTTATATAAGTATAGAATGATGATGCTTTGATAATTAAAAACTGTTAAAAAGCCAGAAAGTAATCTAAAAATGTTAGAATATATACTTTAAAAGTCTAAAACATGAAAAATCAGGTTAAATATATATATAGAAATCATTAAAATACTATCATGTCATACTTGAGCTTTTATATTTTATTTTGATTTATTTTCTTGATTTGATTTTCTTTTTTCTTTTATTTAATTTTTTGTTTCTTTTTTAGTTGATGAAGAAGCATATGATATTATAGGTCTAAACATAAAAATGTAGTAGAAAAAACTAAAATAATGATGTCAGAGTATATTTTTATAGTATGTTATTCTTATAGCTATCAGAAATTGTAGAAATAGAAATAGACTTGAACTCTTTTTACTTTTATATTTCTTATCTTTTCTTATCTGAATATAAAGGGTAATGTAATATTATATATGACAGTTAAATATGGGAAAGTGACAAATGTCACATGAATGGTCACATCAGTTACATACCACATATCACATAAAAAAATCTATAGTAGCTAATATTATAATAATATAACTAAAGCATATTGACTTTATAAAGTATGTATATAATATTAGGATAGGCTAGAGTAAATAGCACATAGACCACAGTCTGTGGTATGTAAGATAAACAGTCTATATTAAGGATACAAAAGTTATACTTTGGTTTTAACTCTGAAGCTTAAGTTTATAACAATAGTATATATGGTAGACTTATAAACAATATATGTATTTTAGGATAAAGTTATTTATTGATAGCACAGATCATGTAACATTAGTATATATATAGTAACAATATATTAGAGACTTTTTGTTGAGTTCTCTTGTAATTTCTATAAAACTCTTTGTGTTATAACTTTAGACTAAGCTTAGGTTGTAACTCAGACAAAGAGTTGAGATAAGAAGTAGGGATTGGTAAAGTGTAAAGATACATGAGTACATCTCCACTATATATATGAAAATACAAGGAGGAAAATATCCACAATATATGAGGTTGACAAGTCATAAAACATGAGGGAAGAACAAGAATATATCACCTACTACATGAGGCACTGACTGATACTACTTCAGCATAGCTGATCATATCATCATTGCCCTGTACCCTAGTCTATGCTGAAGACATAAGGTATTGATCATAACAATACCCTCTTTTCAGCTTTTATGTCCTCATAAATTAGCTTAGTACTTTGAGTTCTCCAACAACATGAGTTGCCACGATCTTCTTGTTAGGGCCAATGATTACTTGTCCCTGATTGTCAATAGCAATGAAATATGGCTTGTGTGGAGGATCTTCTTGATATAGGAATATTGAGTATCTATTTTGTGAGGTTTTTGTGTTATGCTTTTCATCCACAAACACCACTGCTACTTTCTTTCAGAATTCTGGATCTTGTTCTCTTCTGGATCAAAGTGATTAATAATGAGGAGGTGGTCTGAATAGCCTCATTTACATTGGAGAATGAACAAACTTCATATATTGTTTCAAATTCTTGATTTCTTCATGTATAAAACTCAATGTGGTCATTTTGGATGTGGTTTGATTCTTTGTATGGCTTGATTAAAATTACTTCTTTGTCTTCTACTCTTTCTCCTTTCAACTCCTTCTTCTGTTTTTTGTCTTTGTATAACTCCTATATTTCTTGAATATTGCCGTCCATGTAGTTATTTCCTCATCTCTTGTATTCATCTAATTTGTTGGCTAACATTCTCTGGACTTGATATGCTTGATCTTCCATGTTGCTTTGAATTAGATATTCCAAGTATGTTTGTCATATTTATCGTCTCTTTTATTTCTGTGTTTGTTGTGTTTGTTTCTTCTGCCATCTTTATCATGTCCTGTACTTGTTTCTAAACATCTATTATCACTTCCAGTCCTTTCAACATCTTGTGGTATAATTTAGTCCAATCGTCATGTTCTTTCTTGAATAATTTGGCTTCATCCATATTGTTGAGTCTTTTAGTAATGTATGGGTTAGGAGATATTAGTGCAGTCATGTAGTTGTTGGTGAATTGAGAAGACATTTGAGATATTGAGTGATGTTGTGAACTGTTGAAATGAAGTTTTACTCCTCTCTTTATAGATTCTGACTCAAAATCTTTGTTCAATAGTCTTCAATCGCCTCTTTTGCATGAGGTAATCCTGTTTCTGCAATCCATTGGTCATGCTTGTCTTTATAACCTTTCCAATGTACCAGGTATTACATTTCCCTTTCTCATTTTCTATGCTTCTGAACTTCTTCAACTTTGTATTCTTCTTCTTTATTAATAATAGTGGGTAGAGGTGCCGGTTCCATGTATTGTCCTTTGAACTGTGGTTCTCTGCATCTTGTCAGCAGGTCTTCATTAAAAACATCATGTATCATCCATCCTTCTAGAAGTTCTAGCTGAAACACCCCTTAACTAATATCCTTTGAGATTCTAAAAGGTCTGTATATTTTTTGATCCAGCTTCTTTGAGGGTCTGTTTAAGTGGATATTTTTGCTTTCCAGCTACACATTGTCCCCAACCTTTAACTGTCAAGATCGTTGACAGTGGACTTCATTTTTATTTTCTCTTTTTATTTTTATTTTTATTGTTATTTTTAGAACAACCCGGGTTAGGGTTTATCAGTCATTCTGTCACATCAGTCACAAGTTGATGGCATAGTCATAAGACTGATCACGGGACTTAGAAGAATAGAGTAGAAGGTTCTGAAATGAAGTGATATCATACAGCATGGACAACACATGTTGGCCTCATGTCATACACATGGTCATTAGGGTAGGGTGCACAGTAGTGAGCATGGACCATGAGTAGTAGTATATAAGGTAGACTACT
>Ga0157363_1007538_pt1 | contig 10299 bp, 2 predicted proteins | sample AttsexASBM1_FD_111477 | JGI IMG/M metagenome (GOLD analysis project Ga0157363, IMG submission 111477) | Fungus gardens microbial communities from leaf cutter ant in Ribeirão Preto, State of São Paulo, Brazil - Atta sexdens ASBM1 | ecosystem: Host-associated > Fungi > Mycelium > Unclassified ...
GAAAAATTATTTTCTTAAATAACGATAATTGTAATGAGTTACTTTTAAAAATCGATAATGATAACTTTCTATTTAAAAAAAAAAATAACTTTCCATTCCCTGACATATTCTATATTTATATTTTACATAGTCTACATTTACAGTTTTACATAAAATATATAGATTTAAAACAAAGTTGATTTGATCTATTTTATAATAAAATTTTTAGCAAAATGTGTCTAACGTCTTAAAATCCTTGCTTTTGTTTATTCTTCGGTATACCATGAACTGCTTATTGTTTCATGAAACTTTAACATGCAGTTTGAACATGACTATAAAAAAAGATATATAAGGATGTGGTATATATTTATGTGACGTGACGTATCCTCGTGATTTTTTGTGTATGTACGTAATGCGAGTACACGTGTACAACGAGGGCGAAGTCGATAGTCGCGCGTGTATAACGTGGAATAATAAATGGAGAATCCCGAAGGGGATTTGTTTGACACGCTGCAAGGTACCACACGGTCACCCCCGTAGTACTATCCATAAATCATAATTCGCCCGACAAAGTATAAGGCTTGAACATCGTTACCACGGACAGTGATGGAGCTTTTATAGTACTTTGCACTACTTTTATTATCTGCATGGTATCGCAAGATTACTCAATGTCTTCTGCCATTTCTCTAATTGTCTTCAAAAAAAAAAGCTAGGAAAAAAGAGCTAGGACAAAAGTAAAAGTCATTGTGATCAAATGAGAAGGCCGCATTATTTGATGCTTAGAAATATCCTTGTTCGATATACCTGTCATCATGAAAATAAATTCAGTCAATATGCGTCTAATACACGCACGTGCTCTCTTCGTGTTGACTTTAAAAGTAATATTGATGGCCGTATGTGTGTAAATTTGGCGTTGTTTGATATTTTTTATATACTAATGTCAAAAATGAAAATACTGTTGCACATAACATGATATATATATATATATATATATATATATATGTGCGTGTGTGTACTCGTATAGTATAAATAAAATACAAGGCAAAATTATACCTAATTGTATGACTGAAATACTGTAATTTATAAGCATCAAATACCGCGTATAGAAACAATTTTATCAACGGATTTATATATATAACGATTTAGCGACGAAAATGGATAACATCATTGCACTACAAAAATAGGAAAAATATTCGATTCGCGACTGGATTCACAGTTGAGTCATAGGACCGAATATACGATAGATCGATTAACTCCATATGTAAACTTTCGTAAAATGGAGATTATATTCAATCACTAAAATATGTAACTGCCATCGAAAACTGAAAAGTTCTAGTGGACGGATGGATATCGAAGTATACATTGCCGATATGTAATTCCTTTGGGAACAAAGTTTCGTTATCGACATTCTCCGTGAGATGTGTGCTTAGGAAAACAAACACAGACATGAAACGTGAAACAGTCTCGCCGCTATATTCAAGATGATCTCATAAGTATGCATGAAGCATAACGAGTGTTGAACTGAACCAATTACAGTCCATAATTACAGGATTGGTCATGCGGTGCTAGAGTCGTGTCTCATTAGCTCGGTTCTTCCTTGCAACCAACTTGCCCGTTGGTCGACTAATTTGGAAAGTTGTTTAACCGAAAGCGCTTACCCATCCAGATTGGGGACATCGCTCGATGTGGATGCTGGAAGGTTTAGGACGGAGATATCTCTCGGGAGAATATGTCTGATATCCAACGTTGCAGAACGGAACTGCTTCGGTTTAAGTTTACCGAACATATTTATAATTTTTCTTACATGTTACACTTTTTTTTTGTTTTTCATGCTATCATAAAGTTTTCTGCAAGTTTTCGCGCCATCATTTTTTGATAAATATTTATTACTTCAATATTCGTCAAATTTGATGATAAGGTAACTGTATATAAGTTGCATTAAGTAAAATGATTGAACAATTTCCAGTATTCTGCAGTCTAGTCTTAAAAAATTGACAATAATTTATCTAGTACCCGTATATTGCCTGTTATATAAACTGTCTTTCAAATATCACATTAACAGATGAATCAGAAAATTTTGATTTGTCCATTTTCAACCAGAATTTCAATTAATGCAATCAGACACTTTTTCCAGTGTTTCTATCAAACGTCACATCCTTTTCTAGGGCAATGCAATAATCGTGATGTTAAATTTCAACAAATGACAAGTGAACGCACAGGGCTTTACATTTCTGAAATTTTTCATTCTGTGACATAAAAAATAAAATAAAATAAAGAAATCCAGGTGAAACGTTTAAAAGTCGCGAATTTTATCGCGGAGATAACATCGAGCCAAACAATAACGCGTCTATTTAATTTGCTTCTGTGCTTGCGCGGAAAATGGAAAGATAAGCGTGTAGGATTTATACGTCAGCGGCGTTTCAGCGATGACCGACACGCATATGTATGACTATGATACCACAACATGTCATGCTGTCCGTTAAATTGACACGTTTCGATCGTGCATGTTTTCCCATATTTTAGAATAGGGATTGATTCGATCTTTTCCCGCGTTGAAATAAGGATCTCGTGCATATTAAAGCAATGGTAAGTGAACGTATTGATACCTTGCCGATTAGTTACCGCAACGTCGGCAAATTGCACTGCGGTAAATAGTGCAATGCTTGCAGGCCATTCGATGCATGGCACATTGCGGTCCCCATATGCAAATCAAAATAGGTCTGGAACCGCTTCCGAACGTAATTTACGGCAGCGAAACGCCCGGCCTATCCATGCTAGCCACTGGATTCTGTTGCCAGAAAATGCATTCCGACTTGAATAGTCCGATCGTTTGTTTTTCGATGTCGCGTAATTTGTTAGTGATTAAAGCAACATTAGGAAGCTATTACGATGAAAACTGCAATTAGTATAGAATGAATCGAGCCGCTGCGTTCTGGAAAATGCGATGGGCACTTTAATAGCGCATTTTTTATCTATTTTTTAAATTATTTTCCATTGGTAATATTTTATCTTCATTTTCGTGAAATTATCTGTTTTCGACACGTATTTTAATTACATGTACATAATTTCTTCATTACACGTTATTAAATACATTAAATACTTTGTAAAATATGTATTCATAATTTTATATAATTTTTCGCAAGCTTACAAATCGCTTGCTGCTTCTGCGATTAAAACGATTAAATTTTTAGCGATTCTATTGATTGTTGAATAATATAAGAAATTCAAAGAATAGAAATCGATAACGATGAGTTAGGATATTACAATACAATTTGTTACATATATATACTTTGATACATCTATGTCATCTACGTGCTGCCATATATGTAATGACGACCTAGTTTACGAGAAAGACGTAAATAATTTCGCTTGACTTTCATTCATATTGTCTAGATAAATATGCAATTAATTTCATCACGCACAGTAGACACATCGCGTGTTCAAAGAGACACGTAAATAAGTAGATTAATATTACGATACGTGAGCTTTATCGCGCAAATACTTAATTTTACATATACATATGTAATTTAAAAAAAATTTCTAGAAAAAAAATAATGCGATGTGACAGGACGCTGGGAATTTGCTGGGTAATGAATTGGTACATATGCCGTCTAATTCATTTTCTGCCGAGTAATAGGCGACCATTCGCGGGAATTATCCCTTATTATTCGCACGTAAAAAGGCGCAGCCTATTACCGAGGTCGCCTTAATGGCCGCTCGTAATATTCGCGCCAATTATTCCTTTCGATCGACTGCGACACGTCGAGCAGGTTCTCTGTTGGTTCGATTGTGACAATATTGATTCTCGCGCCTGCCACAGGTGCTGAGCTGGGCCACGACTCGTGGCGCAACGTTATATCACCGTTTAAAAGCACCACGCGACGTTCCGATGACGGCAATATTTGTCAAGCACGACAAAATGAAATATTCGTGATACTGAGATTTATTTCTTCGAAGCACTGTCTTGTAAATTGCAGTAAATGAACTGGAACAATCCGTTTGCCTTACTGCTCGTTTACCTCACGTATCATTTTTGTCGGGATATCGTTACGATATCAGCTTTAAACTTCTTCTTCGTCTACAAAATGCGTCACGTTGTGAGATGTTGCAACGATAAACGCAAACCGTTATTTATGGTACTGCTGCGCTACGGTGTTATAACATCGTACGATTATTTATAGGAAATGCAGCACTACGATCTGATAAGAGTACGACACACGATGCAAAACCATATATATATATATATGTAGACCATGATTTTTATGCTGGTCGAATACGTTTAAAAATATATAACAATATTGTTGGTAGCATTAATATGTCATTATTACAGATGTTTCATAAATTATGACTAATCACTTTATATCTGCTATAGTAATTTAGTTCTATGCTTATTTCCTATTCCCTTTAAATAAAATTGAAGTAACGGTCCGTATATTCTGTAGCGAGAGTATTTCATTTTTCAAGACAAATAAAGACGTTAAGTATATATCCACATTAAGAGAAATGATTTTATTTAAGAACAAATCAAGAGAAAGCAAATATGATATTTGTTAAAAAACCGATCGATTTGTTATGATTGCAAATTAATTCGTCAATGTACAACAAATAATCAATAGCATCGCTAGCAAATAAGAGGCTCATACGTATATATATATATATATTAGGTATAGTAAAAAGAAATTCATTATTTTTCCATTCAATTTCATGCAAAAATAATGGATTTCTTTTTACTACACTTAATATATAAAAGTCCTAATATATAAAAAGTAGCAGGATCCCAAATCGTAAGAAATTGACCAATTCTAGTCAAGTATTCTCCCTATTTGACTGTGCTTGGTCGATTTTCTACGACTTAAGTCTTTACGATCATTTACGAATTTTATGTAAATGAGTCTAAAGTCTATCCAAAAGATAAGTTAGATTCTATATAGTTTGCTTCTGTTATTAATAATTGATTAGTATAGCAGCAAATACAACAACAAAATTTGTTATCTCAATAAATTATATCGATCACCGGTTGAAGGTGGCTTGCTAAATTAACAAAACTTTTTCTCAGTGCATAATTTTTTTGCATTTATCAAAGAATAACGATATCAAAAAATTGCATTAACTTTAAAATAAAAGAAGACTGAAAGAAAAATAATACTCGTCAATATATTATCAGTGTAATTCAACTCTGTTATTTTGATATAAAAAGAATTATAATAGCGTAATAATTTATATCACTTGTACATGTGAAATATCATAACAAATTAATATTCGTAAATAAATTTTTTTGTTCAATTATGATGTTGAAACAAACCATCGTTTTATATACCATAGTTGAAAAAAATATCCAATTTCAACGAAATGTTGGTTTATTTTTATAATAAATGTAAATAGTCATCTGCATGTTGCGTATATATTTTATTAATTAAAAATTGCGAGTAAAATATTGTGGAATGTAAGACTGTCACAATGAAGTGAATTTAGTTAATAAGAGTGTTTTGATAAACAAATGAAATTTAACAATAGCTATTAGAGGTAGCTCAATAACATAAAATAAAAAATGGAAAAGAGCATACAGCCACATACAGACAAGAAGTTTTTTGCCAAAGTCATATATTTCAAATTAAAAATATAAATACATTTTAGCCAACTTGACTTTGACAAAAAACTTCTTACGTGTGTGACTATATGCTCGTTCCCTTTTATGTAATAAACAAATGGTTTAAGCAAATATCAAATGTATATATGTATAAATGTGTGTATGATTAGATCTCGTTATATTATACGAGACCATATAACTGCAATTTCATGTAAATGCTATAGTGAATGCGCCTGTGGCGGCATTTATACACGCGAGTGCTGTCGATTGAGCGAAAATCGCGAAATATTTAAAGTTCAATTTTCATCAGTATAGCGATTAGCAAATTGCATTCTCGCTACTTCTCCTTGTGTATACGTCATGGCAATTCCATGCAAAGTAAATGTCAAATTTTTTAAATACTTAAAGTGGAATCTTTTCAATGTTTTTTACAAATACTGTATAAATTCGGTTTCTTATATTTTTATAATAATACTGTAGTTTTTTTAAATTGCGAATATCAAGTAAGAAGATAATTTTGTATATCGATTTTCTACGTTTATTTCTTGTAATGCAATTAAATATAATTATTAGAATTAGATTCTTTATAATTAATTTTATTTGTCGTTATATAATAATTCCTTCTCTCTCTCGTCGAGAACATACGCAATTAAATGAAACAATAATAATAATGTAGGATCACAAGAAAGGTCCTATAAAATTTGTAGAGAAAGATAAAATAGGTATCTCTTAAATTTTAGGTTACTGAATCCGATTTGTAAGCCATTTTTGCTTCCAGTTTTTTAGATAATCAAGAAAAATGATAGAAAATTTGTAAAAATTGAAACATTTGAGAAAAAAACAAAAATAAATATGATGATATTAAAATGCGATTGCAGAATTACAAACATATTTTGATAAATCAAACAAAGTGTAAGGAACAAAAAAATTACCTTTACTAATATTAAATATTATAGTTTAACAAATCTCTCTCTCTCGGTATTAAGTACATTGTGCAACAAAAAAATGGATATTTTAATTGTTACCTTTGGAAGATACAATAACAATTAAAATATCCATTTTTGAAAATTCTTTCATTACTTAGATCTAACCGTTTGTTACCCAATAGTATTTTACGATTTCTTTTATAACGTATAATACCTAACATTAATAATTAATTAGCTTACCAAAATATATTCAAATCACTTTTGCGGCTACATTTTAATGTTATATTTACTTTTTTTCTTTCCCGAATGTTTCGCTTTTCACAGATTCTCCATAATTTTGTCAATTATCTAATATTTAAAAAGTAATGAAACAAAACGACTAATGAATTCAGATTTGACGACCCAAAATCTATAAGAAACACCTACTCTGGTTTGTGTTTTTCTCCAGGAATCTTTTTTATAGTCTTGTATAATAAATAAAAACAAATTATGATGCATCATCACGATCAAAGTCATTAAGCATTTCACGAGGAGTTTGTGATGAAGATCGATTGATTCATTTGACGAAAAATGAAAAACACTTTTTGAATCGTTCGATTGTTTGTTGGCGCATCGATGACGGATGTTAAATATAACGCCGATATACGTGGAACTGACAAAAAAGTTTTCTAGTACCTGACGAGCAACTAGGACAATTGCTGGCATGAGTGGTTTGTGCAACGAACGTTAGGTTGTCGAAAATTATTGTCCGCCTGGCAGCTTTAGTAATTTTTTTTTTTTCAGTTTTTATCGCTTTTTTTATTGTACGTCGTTTTTCGTTTATTGAACGTAGAATGTTTTGTAGCACGTCTTGGTGAACGACTGTTTACATTCGTGCGCGTGACGATGACACTTAACGGATAGTTAAATAGAATTAATTATAATTCTGTGAGAACAAGGTAATTAAAGTGATAGCGGTATATCACTCGGTGTGCCGCACATTCTCTTCGTGAAATTTCAAGCCATTACTTGCTGCATAGTGGAAAAGTTACGTTTCGCTTTGTAAGGTACGTGTGATCTGCTAATTCTCTTCCTCAAAAATGTATGTCTCCTTTATCAATGGAGAAATATACCGAAAGTTGTCTGCGAATCTACGCTTTGATCATTTCTCACTGTTATCTGTTAAAAATTGAAAAAATTTTCCATTACATAAATAATCAATTTTGCACAAATCACTCAAATAAGGAGTTCATTTTTGTTTTCACACCAGATATTTTTATTCCGTTTAACCGATTAGAAGATTACTTCTGTAGCTATGTGGTTGCAGCAACAGGTAGACATTCCCTAAAAAAGAAACTTCCTGAAAAGTTTCGTATAAGATAAGACAACCCTTAAGCTTCTTATCCAACGGAACTTCTTTGTTGCGTGACATTATGAAACCGCTAGAGATTTATACATCTACTGTGATATATTATTCTCGTATATTAGAAGTTTCTTCTAACATTGTATACTATGAATAATACCGAATATTACATAAACGTTATCAATAAACGCGCGTACGTTATCACATATATGTTCTCGTTTTATGTATAAGTTGTTTTGTCACAGGTTGCAACTATAAGTACCGATTATCCTTTACATTAATATAACATTCTTTACTTATTGTATGATAGTTTTTCTATTCTATATTTGTCATTGGACAATTTATCTTATTCATTATCAATTGAGTTTGAATCAGTTCTAAGGGATTCTCTCGTGATCATCACCTTTAATGAATCCAATTTAAGGATGCCGAGGGATTCAATTAGACTATGTCCAAAGAGATTCAAATGACCATGGCTCTGAGATTTGGGACAACCGCAAGGGTCAATTGAATAATCTGACATTGTAGCAGGCATGCTTGATCCATTCGCCTTCTCATATGGCTAAACGTCATTCTCTAAGGAAGATACGAGGACGACAGAATCTAATTTCGTTACACGCCGTAAATATTCTGTGTTCGACGAAATTATTTGTTTAAACTGGTCTTCCTCGGTCTAATTGTTAGCGAACGGATTGTTGAGAAATTTAATTGCAAGTACGCTCTGACTTCCCGCGAGAAAATGCGCGGAATTGAATTTTATAGAATGCCCTAGAGCCAACTGTATTTTCTGTACCTTTGATTCTCCGATTCTTCGTGATCTGGTCATAAAACGAAAAATAAAGCCACAAAAGTGCCAGGAACCTCTAATTCGGTAGAGAACCACGATAATTACGGCAATTCGTCGCGAATAAACGTGTACTGCATGCGACACCAAATGACTATGGTATCATTAGTGGCACTTATCTATGTGACAATGTCCGCATTTTCTTAACAGAGGGCATTGTAGAAGCATTGCGTATTAATAATATACACGAACATATACGTTAAATTTTCCATTAGAATTGAAGACAAATTTTCTAGATGGACGAATAACGGAAGCGCTTTAAATTAGTCAGTCTCTGCTGTCATAATCTACATTAGTTTAGGGACACTCATTTGTGAAATGTAAAATGACGTATATTATAGAGTAAATAAATATATTTAATAGATAATTTTCTTCCACATTTGAAGATTGAGCATTATTTATTTAATAGCTACTGCAATTTTTATTACATACGATAGTAATTGAAATTTGTTATTTTTGTTATAAGATCATATCACATTTATTTCACCATAACAATCATTTCGATTAAACTTATCCTCTATTCGCACAGTCGCGTAATAGTTGCACATCTTTTGCAGTTCCATGTTTAATATATAATTTTCGTAGTAGACGACACGTGTGTCTGTACAATTGAGTTTCACAGACTACATGACGGTTGAATCTGCAATATATTACTTCCCATGTAAGGAATTTGATTCTGTAATTGAGATTCTGAGATACAAGTCTCGATACAAATCACGAATCGGCCTGCGAATAATATTGGATAATTGTGGAGTGATCATGTCTCTCTCGAGCGGATGATCAAGATATAGCGGACGAGGTTAATAACAACAATGATGCATCTCCCATGTATATGTATATTCGGAATAATAGCAATTGAATCGCATGCAAAACACGTTAATTGAAATATAGGAGTAAAATAATAATGATAGCTTTATGATAATCTCTTTCATTTTGTAGTGACAATGAAGTTAATTTTTCTATCAAGAGGTATAATATATATTGCATATTTTGTTTTAAATTTGGTGAATACGCAAGAAATGTGTGTGTGTGTGTGTGTGTGTGTGTATATATGTAAAGTTATATTGTACTAATGAGTACCTATACATGTATGTATACATTAAAACGCATCTATGTAAGCGAAATATGTGGTGCTTATTACGATAGATATATTTTTCGCGTGTTTTTTAATTAAAGTAATTATGCGTTAACAAATTGCGAATGAAGATTTTAATTGCAGGCAATGTGCGGAATACCAGATGCGTATATTCCATTCAATTTCATTAATTTTTTGCGTATAAATATACAACTATATATTCGTGTAATTATTGAAATGCAGTAATGCATGATCTATGTATATCTCACATTCATAGCTTGGAATATATAAAAATAAAGTTATTCTTGTAATTTTTTTTTATATGGGAATAGAAAACGTACCAATGTCAATTCGTGTGAAACAGTAAATTTTTTCAAGCTATAGATCGTATACATGTACTTTAAAATAAAGAAACTTTTAACATCAATTTATAATATACAATAAAACTGGATTAATTGCAATGAGTTTATGTTCTTGATCAATTAATATTTAAAATTTTTTTTTCCTAAGTAATTTCTTTTTATTTTTTGAATTTTATTTATTGTA
>Ga0157363_1007539_pt1 | contig 10299 bp, 4 predicted proteins | sample AttsexASBM1_FD_111477 | JGI IMG/M metagenome (GOLD analysis project Ga0157363, IMG submission 111477) | Fungus gardens microbial communities from leaf cutter ant in Ribeirão Preto, State of São Paulo, Brazil - Atta sexdens ASBM1 | ecosystem: Host-associated > Fungi > Mycelium > Unclassified ...
AGTGATACCCTCTGATTAGAGTAAAATCTCTATTTTTTTTTTTTCCAATTTATTTTGTATATCTCGTGTAAAGGTGTGTGTGTGTGTGTGTGTGTGTGTGTGTGTGTGTGTGTGTGTGTGTGTGCGCGCGCGTGCGTGTGCGTGCGTGTGTGTGTGTGTGTGTATTAATTTAATTTGATATTGAAACAATTGTTACAAGCTAGTTTCAATTTATCTCAATATGTGCGAAATTGTACGTTTGTATCAAACGATTGTTGTTTTTATTTAGGAAGACTATCAAAAGTAAGAAGCAGTTTAGAAATAGCGCGAGCTCACGCAATCGATCACGACGGCCTCAGCACTTTGGAGAATTAAATTCCGTCACACAGAAACGGAGATGTACATAAGCGTCTCGTACGAATACTAAACTTTTCCTTCCTATCCTCTGAGGCGAAAAGAAACTCGTCCTTGGTATCGACATCTTTCAACGATAAATCACCGTGGATACAAAGAACGCTTAATGCGTCCTAGCATTTCAAATGCAATTTCATTCTCATTAATATGGTTATTTATAATTCTCTTAAAATGACTCAATAAAAACTAGTAGTAAAGTAATGATAATTTTGAATGCAAAAAATAAAGTTCTTTTATATTACAAAATTTGTTTAATTAAAAAAATTTATCTTTTACAATTTTTCGTATATTAAACTTTAAATTAAAATTGTTGAAATTAAATCTAAAACTGATGAAAATTTTGAAAATTATTTAAAATTGGAATTAACAATAAACTATTTTTTGAAATTAAATAAGTGTATACTTAAAAGCCTTATCAGTAAATTTTTTAATTATCTTGAGATCTATTGAGAAAGCTGTAATCGAAAGAAAATTATGCGGTCATTAGCAGACATATCTATATCTCAAATAATTGGCAGATAAACGATAAAAATAAAAATTTGGTTCATTGGAATTTTTATACGTGATTTATTACATTTTTCTATTATTAACGATCTATCGCTGACAGCGCAATTTGATAAATGAAAGTGCTCACTTTAGGGTGCTAATTACCGACACAATTACTCGGTAGATACCGTTAATCAGATCACATCGCAAAAGGCGAGAATATGATTTTTCTTTGCGAACGATAATGAATGTGCATTAGTTACGTAATTTGATACATTTTTCGCTAACAATTATTCAACCAAATTTTGTTAAAATTAAAATATTTTTACGAAATGTACGATGTAATAGACATAAACGGGTATTTATTTCATAAAAAGTTGGACTTAATTATAAATGTGATTATCTCTTTTTTTAGATTTAAAAAAAATATTGCAAAATTTACTTTAATTAAATCAAAATGCATATATCTAAAGATGTATTATACGTATTTTAACAATATACATATAAGTTTATATAATGTAACAGTCAATGTGTCATAGTAGAAATTTACTTCTAATGTTCCTTTTGCTAAAACAGTTTGTAATATAAAAGAATTAATTTTCGGATTTGATTCTTTATTATATAATTATGTGTGTTGTTTAATATGTTGTTGTATATATCTCTTTAAAATATTCCTATAATACATATAAAATCGAGAAAAAAATGTTTGTTTATTAAAAGAGCATCATGGAATTTTGACAATATTGACGTGATTTGAATCAATGAAAATCCTGTATTTTGCATGTTTTTTCTCGAATCTCCGTTTTGATATGATATTTCGTATATAGTTATAGTCATATATAGTTACGGTTTTTTTTCTGGAATATATATCTGCAGATATAGTCACATGTAGGCGAATAGCAATTTCCTGTAGCGATACGGCGTAACACAGCAACCACTTTCGAGCACTCGTATTCAGAACGCAAAAAAGCCTTTCTGCCTTTCGTATGCACCTAATTTCGCGGACCACGATTCTGATCTGGTTCGTTGTAACGCGGTAATTACATAAAAAGTGGCAAAGAATTTTCCTCGGGGCGTTCTCACGCCCGTTACACTGTTGCAGAAAACTGTACGTGCAGGATTTAACAATTATCGTTGTAATATCGCAGTCGTAAAATACGTACGTGTACTAGTTTGCAAAACTGGGTCGTGAAAGAAGCGTATGAGACGTGAAATCAATGTCGATGGATTCTTCTTGCAAGCGTTTGCTTTTGAACAGCACAAGCCTCTCGATTATAGATAAAACCTTTCTTATGTGCTTCCTTATATACATGGTTTATCGAATCCTCGTAAATTTCTTGCATTTTCCTAACGCCATCTTTTCGCTATGCGCGATTATGCATATAGCTTTTTCTTCGACGGATTATCGTCCAACTATGGTATGCGCGGTCACGTATCCGACGCAACAAGATCAACTGAAACGAGCTTGAAAAGAGTTCTGCAAGAGAAGCGCATAATGCTTGAACAGAATGAGTTTCGTGGTAACATGCCAGAATCGAAAGATCGAAATTGAGGGCGGGGAAGAAAATCATTAACACGTTTATCTCGCTTAAATTTAATATGTGATTTTCTTGTGGATTTACTGGCAACCGAAGTCGCAAGATAAAAGAAATCTTCTCAAGTTGATTTTACAATCAAATAATAGTAGTTTCGCCGCAGTGTGTGTTGTAAAACATTAACTATATGATCCTGATAACTGCGTTTATCTGTAATTGTCACTCTGTTATGGTAGTCACGTACATATGCGGAATCACGTATAGCAATTTTGCATGGAACCCGACGGAACAAGATCAACAGGAATGAGTTTCCGAAGCGCTTTATAGCGGAAAGTCGATGATGCTCGAACGAAGAAAGAAATGCGGAGAAAGGGAAAGAGACAGAGAAAGCGAGCGAGCGAGAGAGAGAGAGGGGGGGGAGAGAGATGCAATAGAGGCGCGAAAATCCAGTTTGAAACTAGCGACAAGAGCCGATAGTGATGCTGCGAAGGGAGATAGAGTTTTTATGTCAAAACGAGCATGGCGTCGCAGACAGGAGGGTTGGAAAGAAGTGGTATTTACCCGCGGTGAGTATACGAGAGAAATTGTAAATAATCATGGTTTCTTCCTCTTTCCTTGTCTTCTCCCCTTCGCTTCCTTTTCTTCTCTCTCTCTCTCTCTTTCCGCCCTTCCCCCTTCCCCCCCTTTCTCTGGTTTGTATCCTTTTTTCCTTGCACGTACGCAAGAGATTGTGTTTCATTGTGTAGGTAAATCATTAAAAAAAGCACAAAGAGAAGAATTTTTATCTGACAATTATGCCCTTTGCGAGGTCCCTCCGCGCGCGATACTATTACGTGTCTATGGTGTCTAGCAGAAATGTCTTTTCCAAAAAAAGACTCGAAAAGTGCGAGAAAAAACAGATATTCACTTGATGGAGTCACTTGTAAATGTTATCGGATTGAGAATTTGAATACATCTCTAAATTGACGCAAGAAATATTTTTATGTTAATACCATTTAAATAAAAATATTGTTTCTCCATGTCTTTGACATTGTGTATACTCTTAAATAATAATTAATAAAAAAACTTTGTAGAGCACATGTTTCTCTATTAAGATTATTTAAAATATTTTTGCTTAACTATGCTAAATACTTATTTAAATAAGCTTGTAGATATAACATTTCCAATTGTAATGCGAATCTGATATGCATAAAATAGAGATTCAAAATTTCATCTTATTATTTCATTACTTTATAATTCTAATAATAACTAGCCTATACGTTTGGCATTGAAGTAAAACGTCAGTAGAGCATATGTAATTGCATCTCTCTAATTAAACGCGCACGTTTACGCGGTTAATAATCCAATTTTGCTAATTTCTTTTGTACGCGCAGAGCGTTACAATCTTCCTTCCGCTATAAACGTTACGGTCACGGACAATATTAGCTGGATTAACAGTTAAGGATAATGTCAGCCTCATTAGTATATCACTTTAATAACAAAAGTAAGAAACAGTCTCAGTGGCTGAGAGTCAATATTCTCAATCGCGAGGAAAGTTAACATTGCACGAGTTGGAAGAAAATTACAAATGCAAATCATAAAACGGAAAATACTGGCGCCAGTGTTACGCACACTTTCGTCGACGATCATCCGCCAACGATGACATTAACAGAGAGAAATGGTGAGTGACGTGATCGTTGGTACGTGCACGACGAGGTTGACGTTATCGCGCCACCGAATCGGAATACCTTTCGCATGATCTATTTAACGCACCGATGAGCACGTGCGCCGTTCGTCGGCGAATCTTCTCGGTGCTGACGACCCGCGTGGAGCCGTCAACTCGCGGTGTGGCGGAAAATGCCTGGTGCAGCCTGGATGCCATTTTCAGGGCACACGATGAATATTCTTACGCGCGCGTCCTTCCAACCGAAACTGAGCTCGCGGCTACGAAACAAATATCCACTCGCACAAACGTCGCGTCGAGAAGGGCGCGACAGCGACAGCGACAGCGACAGTAACGACGACGACGACGACGACGACGACGACGACGGCGGCGACAAGGGTGCGAGCGATAAGGGTGTGAGAGGAGACCCGGGACGGTGCCGGTGGCTTCATATTGTACGGCACGAGGTGCCGACGGATATACACCAACACGTGTACCGTAAATGTAATTACAGCTTAAAGGGAAGTTCCATCCTAAGCGATCCTTCGCGGTCGAAGTGGGTTCTGCATTAATTAGAAGCCAACTTAATTAATACGCGCTTGTATGCCGAGCGTACCCTGCCATGGGAATCTTGCCTACACGAAGAAAGGAAACACTCCTTCTTGCTAACACTTTAGGAAGCGTAGGCGCGCTCGCGAGTCTGGTATACACGGTAAACCGACTTCGCAATATCGTTGCTTTTTACCAGCTTTCGCGGCACGTCGGATTTTCATAAAGAATTTGCATTTAGGTAGTCGTACGAGCGGTAAGTTCAGAAGATTCGAGTGTAGCGTGCGCTCTTCTCATTACTGGAGAGAATCTCTGCTTACGAACTCTCGAAGAACGAACAATTCGCAATTACGTGCCTTGCACGAGTTAATAGAACACGACTCCAAGAAGAAACGCGCATTGATAAATATTTGGCTGCACAACTCAATAATCCATTAATAAATTCATTATTTATTACAATTATTATTTATTACACTGGCTGTGTCATAAACTGACTGTAATAATGATTCTGCACGCGAAATGATAAGCAAAACTACTAACGCGCAAACAATGATACTATCTGTGAGCGACAACATTTTTCTCGTACATTTTTATGTATGCTTCGGGCACATTTCCGCCGTCGTCCCATACAAGTGTGCACGTTGCGGCGCGGAAAGGTCGGGAAATATTATGCTAGCAACACGAGAGAGTATGAATTATTTAAGCGCGCGGTGTGGAGGTAGAAGTGTAGAAACTATACCGAAGGCATTGCATCGTTTTGTAATTTCTGTCAGCGCTCGGAATTTTATGGTTACAAACTCACCGCGTTCACGCTACGCACCCTCACAAATAGGTTGCGCGTGTGTGATTCCTTCAGATTAAATTATAATTTTAATCGCACATAGAATTAACCACACATTCGTATGCGGTACGTCATATGGATTAAAAACAGTGTCTCAAATATGCATGTACCATTTTCTTCAATTTTTTTTTAATAATTTATCTATGCCATGTTTAGATATTCTAAATTTATAATATATCTTATACAATTTTTAAGAAAAAGCCTAATATTAAAGCAGTATTCAAGAGTTAATATAAACAGAAAATTATAATTCAATTGAAAAAATGTAAATAAAAATCCTCTACTTTTTTATTGGTCTCTATGAAATTACGGAAGATCTATCGCATGTGAAATATATAATATCTATAAAAATTTCAAAAAGATTTTGGAGAAATGGCCGTACATAAATCTCGAGATTTTCCGATCCTATCTAAAACCTGAAAGAACAGTTGTCGCAGCAGTGGTGCCTTATGGATGGGTGGATAACCCACGTTATTTCCGTAAATTATGTCTCGTGGCACTATGATAGTGGAGTCTCGATCTAGTGATATATTCCGTCAATTAAGGGTGCTCGATAGCCGGAAATTTGTCGACCATGCCGGAAAATGGATTTAGATTGGATGGCTTTCCCAGTAGAATGTTGTATGGACTAAGATATAGAAGATATGATAGATCAACTTATTATCGTTGATATACAATCGCGATTTATATTATGTTACAAGTTAAATATATGAATTAGATTTGCACTTTTGATATGTCTATTGTCGTAATTGTGTGTAATTGTATAAGTCTAAGTAAAATCTAATAACACGTTCGTTGTTGATTTTTTTGCAAAGATTACTAGAATTCTAATTTTTTTTTAACGAAATTCGATTATAAAATAAAAAGTTAATAAAATTAAATAAAGTAATCAAAATAAAAAAAAAGTTTGTAATTATAATATTATTCGTTTATTCTAACTATTAATAAGTATATTTACTTATAAATCGACACTGACGCCTTAAGTCTTGCTTACTAGGAAATTCTTAATAAAGTTGTAATACAAATTGTTTTTAAGGTTGACCATCTTACTTACATTTTGTTTATTACGCATCGTAACATTAATTCGACAAGAACTGTTCGTTTTCTTTTATTTTATTCAAAAAATTTCAACTTTTAATAAATGTGACGAATTTTGCACTCTTGGAGTATTGTACAAGGTTGTTTGTGACTGTCTGGAGATGTGAGGTAAGTATTCTTTAGTCATTGTCCATTAAAAAAAAAATTTTTTTTTCTTCTATAACAATTTCCAGAAGTTTATCTCAACTCAGTTATGAAACTGCATTGGACAATTGCTTGTGTTCTCATGTCCTTACTGGAAGGGTCACATTTGACATAACTTGCGTTTGATTTCTGGCCTTAAATGATTTTTTTATTTACATTTGAATCAAAGAAATCTTTTAATATTAACATTTTAGGTTAAATTATTTCATGTTTATATATTCCTTAGTAAATATGCAATATTCAAAATTTCGATGTTATTAGGAAGTTACTCTAGCAATTCTTCAAGCAGATAATTGTGATAATTTCTTCGAAGATATTGATTTATATACACAGGGTATCTGATAAATTTTGACAAAGAGCTTGTGTGTAGATAGAGCAGACTAAACTAACTCGAAAAGTTCTTTACCATTTTGCAATTTTCGCAATAGTTATCGAGATATTAATTACTAAAAATCGCTAAATTTTAATCTTAAATAATTTGTTATTCAAAAAATTATGTTAATTTATTTATTTGCAATTTTATTAATATAAATAATTAATGTAAAAAAAGAAAAACTCGTTTTTTTCCGAATAAATATAACGTATAAATAAAACGTGAAATGATAGAGTTCTGAAAATTTTTATGCGTGTACTCCATATCTGAAACTATAATATATATATATATATATATATATATATATATATATATACATATTTTTTTGAATTTTTTACTTGTTAATTTTTCCGAAAAAAATTTTGGAAGTTTTGGAAAATTGATCTTTTCCTATAAGTTTCTATTTATTATTTATTATTTATTATTTATTTTGTTCTGATATCAGAATCGTAATCAGCGACCTCGAAAATCTATGATAGATGATCTATGATTTCAATAATTTATTTAAAAGAAAATTGTGCCCTTCAAGAGGCTAAAATATATTTTAATGCATAATTTATATAATATGAAACTTTTACGATTCGATTAACAGTCACACATCTTTTATTAATTCGGCACAGTATTTAAACAAGTATGTAAATACTGAGAGCAAGTAAATATCCATAATAATAAATATAAGCACATTATAAATGCATAGATTTGTTTGCTTTTATGCATCATAATTCATTTGTGATTTATTTTAAACGAGTTACAATTGTATAATATATAAATTAAGTGGTTAAAATAATTCTTTCCTTTCTGTTAGATAATTTATTAACATTTATTTAAATATATAGATATGCAAAGTAATTGTACAAATATTAATAATAATATTGATAATAATCTTGACAAAATTTTCTGATACGAATAATTAATTGTATTTGTTATAATTTATTCGTTGGCAGTGATATTAAACTGGTTTTAGAATCATCTACTTTCTTTTTATATAATATTTCCTACGCTATAATTAAAATTGAAGGATAGAATTTAATTTTATTAAGGAGGGTTTCACCTTTGCCGGCCGTCAGTTTTATATGAATTTTTTAAAGAAAATTTATTATATATAGAATAATAGGAGTTTTGCATAAAATTATGTTATGCTTAAACAGTAAAAAAAATATTTTTTAATTAAATGAATGTGCATTTTAATATACCAGGGCCATGTAATAATCCTTTCTCCTCTTCATATAATTCATTTTCCATCATCTTTCCAATCGCCGAGTTATTCTGGCTTCTCTTGATGATTCTGATGTACAACGATTTGCACTGGTAAGCGCTCAAAGGCCCCGGTGCGCCTTTACGTATTTGAGTTCATAGCTCCGTTAATATTATGAATTTAAAAAAATTCTTTTACAGGGATATTTTACACACATGTAAGAGTCAAAATAAGGAAAAAAAATTTTCGATTTTTTTACGCCTGCAAAAGTGAAACCCTCTCTTAATACATCATTCACTCACCATATTCACTACTATATTGTTGATCCCTCACTGTGTGACTCTCCCTTTTTCCTCCGTATTTGTGGTGGCGGTATGCTCATCGAACCATATTTTCATTCCTGTCACAACATAAACCGATTCATTCGAGCACCCTTCCACTTCATCATCTACACGAGAGTCGTTATAGTCAATTCGTATGACATAGATTACTATATAATACGTATAATTTTATATGATTTTACATGTACACGCCCACATCACGATTTTCAGCCAGAGAAAATATGTAATCATACAATTATTTAGACCTTTCGATAGTTAGAGATACACGCTATGCATCCTTTTGAAGATGAAAATTAAAATAATATTTTTTTAGAAATATCAAACGTGAGGGCATTTTCGATAATTAGAAAAAATTCTAATTAGAAGAAATGTTACTTTTTGTTTATTAAATATCATCAGATATCCTATATAGAGATTATTTAAAAGCATAATACAATTTTGTGCACAATTTTTAAATAAATAATCATTTATTAGCGTTTAAAGTCATGAAAAAATATGAAATAGAAATGTGGGGTTTCCAATTTTATCTCTCTCGAAGTACAGCAGTATATATAACACCAATTTTCGTGTCCTTCGCGAGCAGTCTTTCCAGATGGCGTCCCAAAAATGTAATTACTTTCATATGCGTGGCTATAGGTGTAATCGGTCGATTTGGATGAAAATTGAAACGACCTGGAAAAATTTTCTGAAAATACTTTGATATCATGTCGCACGATTTCCCATTTCATACAAATCGAGTTAGCATAAAAATCATAAAAGCTATAACGGAAAGAGATCGCCATTATTGTTTAGTTTCAACTGAAATCGGTGACATTTAATCATATTACCGAAAGTTATACAGAATTTTAACGAAATGTGTGCAATTAATGAAATACGTGAACAGATGAAAATAGTTTACATTTCATTTATAGTAAACCTGAAATATTGTTATGATTGTTTCGTCATAACAACTTCTTTATTATTATTAACCGTCTTATTTAAAAAGTAATGTATTAAAATTTTTTTTAATTTTTATTTTTTAAATAAAAATAAAGATTTGTTTAAAAAGTTAATGTTTTTACATACTAATAACACATCTGTAAAATACTATTGCCATCTTTTTTTTCATCATCTTTATATTGAGTCGGGGAAAAAGTTTCTTCGTATTTTTTAATTCAAAATTGTATATATAATATCTTCGTCAAAAATAAACGAAATTTAAATTTAAAAAAAGGATTTTAAAGCTTGAAAATCTCTATTTTCGAAAGGTTACTATATTTTTTGAGTTTCTGTGAGTTTGATAATTTTTACATTTAAAAAAAAAACTACGAGCTAAAAAAGATAAAAATTTTTCTTTTCACTTTGAGGGTCTCTCACGTTTCCAAAAAAAAAAATTACAAAAATTTTCAACTATCTATCGTGAAAGCTCGAAGCTTTCCCTACAAAATCATTTTTTAAAAATATTCCTATGATTTTTTGTTACTGAGTTATTCGCAAATTAAGTAAAGGAGCATTCTAATTTTAATTGCTCATAACTGCGATTCAAAAAATTATCATACCGCAATTTAAAAAATAGATTCTTAAAACTAAAACTTGCTCTAACGAATGATATAATTGTAATGAAAATTTTGCAATAAATAAAAAATTTTTGCAATAAAATTTTTTAAGTACGAAGAAACTTTTTCTCTGATATAATATATACCTAATATATAATTAAATATAT